>OGEG01000239.1_pt1 | contig 66658 bp, 51 predicted proteins | sample 1570621 | NCBI WGS metagenome assembly OGEG01 (sample SAMEA2582130, study PRJEB24529) | metagenome | biome: Human gut stool | place: China | collected 2011 | reverse complement strand
GTTACACTCATTTTTTAATTGTTAAAACGGTGTAAAGTAAATCTGTATTAAGTCATCGCTATTGAAAGAAGCTCCGAAAACGACACCTTCCTGTTCAATTATGTATGCTGCCAAAGGTGAAAAGAATCCTCCTGAAGCACTATTGAATCTTTCGCTGTCATTAAGATTCTGAATTATATAACATTCTAGTAAGCTATTGCGATTTTTGCGCTTATTAATAATTGGGCAGACCTTTATACACAAATTACAATTTACACAAATGGACTCATCTACAACAGGATACAGAAAGCCTTCGTCGTCCATTTCCATTTTTATGCATTTTTTTGGACATTTCTGTGCGCAAGCGGAGCAACCACAACAGCATTCTTTATTTGAAATCTTTATCATTGCACATTTAATATTTTAAAGCAGAATTTAGATAATTATCTGATTGCACTCTCCATTCTTTTATTTTTTGATTTACAGAAGAATAATCTATAGGAGAATCAACATCTATAATATTCTCAACAGAAACCAATCTTTCTGAAATACCTAACTTGTTCAATAAAGATATAAGTCTTGTATTTCTTGAGTTGGTTGACATCTCGTCATATCTATTGAAGACAAAAAACCTACGCTCGTTTATTATAGAGAATATAGAAACATGAAATGAATCTGTAAAAACATAATTAGCATTTTTTATCAGATTGATAAAGTCAATTGGATTCGCATAATTATATGTAACATCCGCAAAATCATTATCTACATACAAATACTCCTCAACATGTAAGACAGAAACAATCTTTAAGTGTTTCTCTTTACTGATTTGCTTTACAAAATGTCGGTATTTTACATTTCCTCCCAAAAAGAACGCAAAAATATAATCGCCCTCAACAATTCTTTTGTCAGGAATCATTTTTCCCCATTCTGATTGTTCCAATAAAAGAGTCGGATCCATTACAACAGGAACATCTTTACCTATTAATCCTTTGACTATCTCTTTTCCAGAAAATTCACGGACAGAAATGAAGTCTATGCGTTGAAGGAAATTATGTGTTGTCTTTTTTAAGATTGCAGGAAGTTCAGCAACACCAAAACTTGTTGCATAAGCAACCTTCTTTATAGAATCAGGTACCCACATCAACGTGTGATAGTTGCGTAATATATCAGATGGTGCCCAAAGTTGATCACTACCTATTAAAACAGCATCAAAATTTCGAATATCTTGGGTTAGCTCAAAAATATTATTATACTTCTTTGTAAAATGATATTTTTTTTGAGCGAACTCATCAAACGAGGCATTCCTCTTTAAACGATCCTTATAAAATTGACTGTCAGGTTTGTTCTTCTTTTCAATTTTACTTATTATTTTTTTTACAAATGCCTTTCTATTCAAAATCAAGGCTCCTTTAATGCGATTCAACATAGAAGGCTTGTCATTGTAGTCTACAACTACCACATCTAAGCCAAGATTACATAATTTTTTATACAATGCAAATGACTGTAGAACGCTGCCATAATTTCTGACATAGAAATTATTTATAAGTGCTATTTTCATTTTAAAAAGTATTGAATATATTTATGTGATTATTAACCATTTCTTCTATGGTATATTTCTTTATTTTCTCAAGATTTCTATCAGACATCCTTTTTAATTCATCATTATCATAAATGACTTCCAATATTTTCTCTTTCAAACCATTTACATCTTCTGAACGAACAATACAATTCTGTGGTAAAAGTTCAACACCAGCCACGCACATGTTGGTTGTTAAAACCGGTAACCCATACGACATGGCCTCATTTATAACAAGTCCCCAAATATCTTCTCGTGTTGGATGCACAAACAGATCGGAAATTGACATATATTGCTTTAATTCTTCTTTCTTTAAGAATCCTCCAAAATGGATGTTTAGCATTCCACCTGCTGCTTCTTCATATTCCTTCGTTGGTAATCCTCCTATTATATATAATCCAACGTCTTCATCATGGATTTGGCGAAAAGCTTTAATTAATATGTCAAATCCTTTTCGGTGAACAAATCGTCCAATTGCCAGAACTATTTTACTTTCATTTATACCCAATTTAGACTTTATCTCATTTTTTTCTTCTTCAGTCAAACACTTCTTAATAATATCGTCTTTAGATATAGATGTAAAATTATATCTAAATATATTACTCTTAGAAGATGTATAATGATAAATATAATTGTCACTTTCTTTGCTCGGGCTTAAATAACCATTAGCCATGGACAATAAAAGATGCTTAATTCCATATTTAAACTTAGAATCATTCTTTATAATACCTCCATCTGTTTCATATAGAAATCTTTTACCAGTAAGACGAAGCCATGCCATATATAAAGTTTCTGTTATATAAGCATAGTTTGTTACAATGATTATATCATACTTTCTATAATTTAGGTGCTTCAAGATACCCAACTTAATTCTGTTTGGATTAAAAGGTTTCTTTGTCAGATAGATAGCCTTGAAATTTTTTATTGCATCATCATTCCAATTGTATTGGACATTTAAAGATGCACGATATGACTCAAAAATGACTGTCAAGTCACATTTTTTTCCTAATTCATTAAAGAAAACTACTCGATAAGGAGCCGGAATATTTGTGATAAACAGAACTTTCTTTAGTTTTTGTTCCATAAATTAATATATAAGGATTGAAGTTTCTTTGATTCTATATTAATGTTGTAATCAGATTCATATATATTGAATAAAGCTCCATTTCTATCTTTCTTATCTTGTGTTACTGAAAGTATAGAATTAACCCATGCCTCTTTTTTCAAATCAACAAACGACACATTTTCTGCAATTTTTGCGGCTTGCGGTACTTGTGATGACAATAAAGAAGGGCATCCATTCACTTCTGCCTCAATTGCCACAATTCCCAAACCTTCAAACAAAGAAGGAAGGACAAAAAGGTCAAACGCATTATAGTATTTATAGGCATCATCCCTGACCCCTGTAAATACCACATTCTTATCAAGTTTCAATCTTGAAACTTTCTCTTTGATGCTTTTCATAAGATGACCTTCGCCAACCAACATGAGTTTGCAATTTGGCTTTTCCCTTACAACATCTGCAAATACATCTATTAAAAATGTATGATTTTTCTGCGTATCAAAGCGACCTACATGCCCTATAAGAAATTCATCATCCCTGACACCATACAACTCTCTGATACGCTTGCGTTCTTCTTCATCAAAAGCAAACCTCTCCACTTCAATGGCATTACGCACAACGGTAAAAGGCTTGTCCCCAAACAACCATCTGCCCGCAACGTCAGAACATGCCATTCTATGAGTAGCATACTTGTTTATATTCTTTCTTGCTTTCTCCAGGAAGAACAATTTAAGAGAGTTCGTCGATAGATGTTGAGTATTATGACTATGCGCTATGCGAACAGGAACGCCACATTCTTCCGCTATTTTCAGCACCCACGCCCCCATGGCATCCATGTGCGTATGGATTATCTTATAGTCACTATTCGTTATAATTTTCTTTAGTCGATGCACATAAGTAAAGGGATGCGTACTTTTCTTTGGAAGCACAAAGATTCGTCCTCCCATTCGCTTGATTTCCTCATCATAATACCCATACCCACCGGCATCATGAACAATAAAATCTATTTGGATTTTACTGCGGTCGAAATGACGATAATAATTCATCATGTATGACTCTATGCCACCACGATTCATCAGTCCGCCATTAACATATAGTATTCTGATCATAATTATTTATACGATATAGTTATCTTCCTCCAATCAAGACTCTGTATATCCTGTTTCCTGAAATTATATTTATGCAGGCAACAAGAAGAAGAAACACCAATACAGGCGTTATCAATTGTATTGAATTGATACATAAAAGATTATGAGGAAGTATTTTAAAAATTAATTTTTGAAATATGTTTATTATAAAGAAATGTGTGCAATAGATGAAAAACAATCCATGCATATATTTTTTCTCCTTAAATTTCGTCAATGTCCATTTCGCAGGAAAACAGTCATAAAGCGCCCATACCAAAACAGGTGATAAGAAGCGAAACAAAAACATTCTTCTATCATCAAGATATGCTATTGCATACAGCCCAACCATTACCACAATGCAACCAACTGCAATTTTTCTTTGATAATTTTCGGTGGGGGTAATCATATAAAACTTATTATAACCTATATATGCACCTAAAAGATAAACAGGCAGCCAATGCCAAATGCTTTCATATTCCATACTGTATGACATGTTCAAAAACACCAAGCCACAAATGCCAACAGCCATAATAATCTTACTTTTTAGCATAACGTAGAATACTGGTGACATAAGGCAAAACACAATGAGGTCTTTTACAAACCAAAGGACAGTATATTTGCTGTTTATTATTGATAACAATATTCCTGCAACGTCACTTGGAACCGGTGGCATATTCATCATGGATGCAATGAAAGATATATGCGTCATCGCCCAGTAAATCCCTACAAAAATTATATTCCACAGTATGTATGGAATAACCAAAGACCTAATCCTGTTTCTCAATTTATCCTTTATCTTCGACATCGCTGAAATACTTTTGTAAAACAGCATTGCAGAAATGAAAAAGAACATAGGAACTCCAACTTGCGCAAATACTACTACTGCATGTATAAGTGCATAATCTCCCTCATTATTTATTCCTATCCTGTTTAAAGGTTTTGAATGGAGCATGACGATGACAAAGGTCAACGCTATATTCAATATCAAGACCTTGTTATGAAAGTAAGTATTTAAAGTTTTTGTATCCATTATTTTCCAGCTAACCATTTAACGTTTGTGTTGATAAATTTTGATATTGGTAGAACTAATATGAGGCCTAACAATATAGAAATAACCCAATAAATATAATCCTGCCACAATAAGCTATTTGAAAGCAGTCTATTCTTCAATGTTATAGGAATGAAAAGGCAATAGTAATGCATTGCAAAGACAATAAGCGACAGCTTTCCATACTCCATTATTATGCGCAAAAACTTATTGCTACAGGATGTTTGTTTGCACAAATAGCATATAAACAATATAGAGGAAAGACTTCCACAAATAAATGGTATCCAAGAGCCATAACTCATATTATACATTTCAACTTTATCAAAGTTTAAAAAAACAAACAAAGCGGAAAGCAAAATAAGGAGAAGCCCACTTTTTTTAATCCATTTATTTATTATAGCTTGATATTTCATATAGTAATCTCCACAAACAATAAAGAATACAGCTATTAATGAGGCGTCAAATGACATTGGCAATGGTTTCTTAGTCCATTTGCAATACGTTAATCCTATTATCAATGTCACTATTGCCAACAGAAATTTACCTCCCCCGAATTGAATCTTTGATAGCTTAAATATGGGATATGCAAGCATCTTAGCAAAGAACAAACATGGAAGAAACCATAAAACATGATGGTAAGGACTTCCAAAGCGCATACCAACAAATATTCCAATCAAATTATCTTGCACATTCCCTACAAGGAGTTCCTTATGGAATATAATTGACATTATATAGTTAAATGCAATGCTAATCAAATTAAAATAGAAATAAGGCAATAGTAAGGACTTAATATTCTTCTTCAAATATGTGTAAAAATCATTTTTACACTGTCTGCTGATAAAAACCCCCGAAAGGAAAAAGAACAAAGGCATGTGGAAAGAATATATTATGCCATGTGGTATCTTAGGGCAACAAGCATGCCCCATTACAACTAAAACAATTCCTATTCCTTTGGCTATATCCACCCAATTTTCTCTTTTACTCCCCATGTTCTCCAACCTCCATCCTTTTATTTCTCATTAATGTCGCTTGGTGTATAATAGGCAATGACAAGACAAAACAAACAAGAAAGTTTTGACGAATTCCTAATCCAAACCATGCAGAACTTAAGAATATACAGAAAAAGATTCGAAACATGATAATTGGAATAGGTACATCCTTTTCATGTTTTTGCGGTATAATATACTTTTTATAACCTCCTAAGAATACGAATAAACAAGTAATACCAATTAAGCCATAGGCGGACAACATAATTGGAAAATATGCGCCACCGCCATCTATAATTCCGTTTTTTCCACTCACAATATCTTGAACTTCACTTGAAGCTAAATATATTATTGGTAAATGTTCATTATACCAATAACCTTGCAATCCATCACCAACACCTGTTATTGGAAACTTAAAGAATATTCTCATGTCATTAATAATAGTACTACTTCTCATCATTGTAGAATAATTCTCTGTATCTGTTATTTTTCCTAACAAAATGTATTCAAGTGATTCCTGATTGGTCGTTTTCCCTTGAAATTTCATATCTCCAAGCCCATAAGCAACTGCCACAGATAATCCTGCCAGCAATGAGCCAATCAAACAAGCTTTGTAGAAACCTCTATAACGTAAAATCATACATATAGTAACTGCTAAAACCATAGCAATTGACATAAGAACAGAAGAACTATTCGAAGTAATAAACAATGGAATAAACAAGACTAATAGTAAAAGGTCTTTATTCTTCCATACATTAAAGAAATTTGAATGAAGTACTTTTGCTATTAAATAAGGTATTATAAAAAGGAAAAGCGTTGCGACAGAAGAAGCTTCAGATCCAAAGAATTGCACACCACGTTCCAAATCTTCTGACAAAAACAATACACTTCCTAAAGCCCTGTATAAAGCAGTAAACAGACCACCTATCCTCAATGATGCCAACTGTAAATACCCGACAAACAACAAAACATATATACTCTTACGAAAAATTCTTTCTGCTTGACTCCATGTAATTAGATGAGTAAATGCATAAACGTTATAAGAAATATGCAATAAAACGACGATTCCAAATATTATCATACCTATGCAAGCTCTTAAGGTATTTTCCCCATAGAGTGGCCCTAATGGTATGAACAATATCAAAGCCATTGCAAATGTGTATATGCTTTGAAACCACGTCATTCTTTGCCATCCCCTTAACAAAGGAGGGATGTGTTTTTTTCTTTTATTGAAAAACATCAAAAAAAATCCAGGCCAAAAGAAAAAACAACTAAATATGCTGAACAGATAACTTTGAAGCGGTAAGTCATATCTCAGAAAATATCCTAATGGCAAGAAAAAAAGGTATGCCTCATATAATTTGAGCTCTAATCTATTATTCATTTGATAAACATAGTTTTATAAAATGAATTTGTCTTGACTATTTATAAGATACTTTAATTTTAAGTCAAGACATATTCAATCTCAATTTACAGATATACTATAAGTATAGGCTATTATCAACAACAATCCAACTATCACAAATAAGTGGGCATTCTTTTTTTATGTCTTTCACATCCCAATATTTTGGAACAAGAACTTTTTTTTGCTGATATTTTCCAAGGAAGGCGCCCCACCAAGAGAACGTACTGTTGGACATAATAAAATGTTTACAGCTGTAAAGTAAACGCATGTCCTCCGGCGAAGGATTGTTGTTATCAATAAAAACCAAGGGCACATTCACCTTTAGATTTTCTTTTACCCAAGGAATGTCATCAGAAAAAATGAAGAATACAGCCTCTTTCTCTATTTCTGCCATTTGCTTGATGCAAGCTTCATAATATTTTATGTTACATGCAATAAGTCCCAATGTGACATAATCGCCACGACGTATATGCACACCAACAGAATTAGTTTTATTAATTTGCTTCAAGAAGCCTGCATTTGATTCGGATAAAGGGGTTTTCACCTTTATCACTTCCTTCAAATGATTTTCTTGTGACTTAACCATCTCTTTCCAAATCCATTGTCCATATATCAACATTGAATTTAATAAAGAGAAAGAAGGATTTGTATAATTAGCGAAATGACAACGATGAATACCGATAAAATTTATGAATGACTGATATAAGTTATCTGTATTTCTTTTGCTATCTCCATTTTTTAACGACTTACGATATCGTATATACAAATATGTTATAGGTAAGTATAAAAGATAACGGTAACCAAAACGCTTAACCCTTCCCTTTTTTACCTTCTCTCTTTGCCAATCTTGTGGAATATCAAATGAGTCCAATTCAAATTCCCTGTATTCTATTGCTTCAGTTTTAAATTTTGATACATCATAAGATACCTTGCATCCATATTTACCTTGAAGGTACATTCCATATGCCAATTGAAAGAGTTGATTACCTAATCCTCCTTCAAATACTAATTTAATTTTTCTCATTGTCTTCTGCTTGTTCTATCATTTTATTAATTTTTTTACTTTCATGTAATTTTCTCTTAAAAAAAGACTTTAATCTAGATAAAGTGATTCTATGTCTATTTCGTTTAAATAGACTCCACCAAAAAGAGAAAATAAAACCCGATGAATATTTTTTGATAAGTCGAATAGAGATTTGAGGAATATCCAACAAAAATTTGTTCGGTACTATCAGAAAATTTGTTTGTTCTGAATATTCTTGGGAAAAATCCATATTCCTCTTAAGAAAATGGATATACATATACTCATCGTTTTCTATATGTCCATCAATTATACTATGAGAATATAAATGTCCGTTTTCCCAAGTAAAAACTCTGTTACGGTTTTTTGCCATATCTCGACCTTCAGCATAGCTAAGCATAAACTTAGGAGACCATGGCATTATATCAGCAAAAATTAAATCTTTACAGGTTTTCCTCCCTTGCTGATCAAAAATATGTCCTATGTGGAGTTCATCGAAATAACAATTTCCTGATGTTTGGAATATCTTCTTGTATATATATTCCCCTTCTAATGATTTTTTATAAAGTGAATTGATTTCTGGAGTATTTCTATATACAGTGGAATGTCCTAAATACCCTATACGATCAAATTTCTCCAATCGTTCTTCGGTCAAAAAACTTCTGATATCTCCCCAAAACATATCAATATCACAATATCCCCAAAAATCATACTCCTTTATGTTTTCAGAAAAGATATCACCATATGCGACTCTGTAGTCACACACTTTATAAGGATAAACAAGTTTTATAGAAAAATCATACTTTGCTTGTATGTGCTTCTTCAATTCATCAAATGACATATAATAAACATGAACATTCGGAGGATAATCATATTCCGTTTTGTCATCTGTCAGTATCATCCAATCAATCGTTGGATTATACTTACAAGATAACAACCACATTTTGAAGAAGTCAGGAAAAATCCCAAAATATGGGACTATATATATTATTTTTTTCATTATTCTATTATTCGTTTAAGTTTTGCAGGGACTCCTGCATAAAAGCCATTAGAACGACAATCTTCAGTAACTACACTTCCTGAAGCTACAATGCATCCCTTTTTTATTATTACACCAGGACACACTACAATATTTGATGGAATTATTTCTAATGATGCTATATCATTCATTAGCCATTTTTTTATCTTTTTTTTCATAATACTCTTTGAGTTTATTTATATCATTTAATAATCTCCAGTTTTTCTTAAACCACTCAATATCATTATTCCACCACTTAATATGAAGCAGGAATTGAATAGTCTCCTCATCATAGCGAAACCTTATAACTTTTGCAGGGACACCACCAACTATTGCGTATGGCGGAACATCTTTTGTAACAACTGCACCCGCAAGAACTATAGCACCATCTGAAATCTCAACTCCGCCACAAATGAAAACATCTTGCTGAATCCAAACATCATTGCCGATTTTCAATGGCTTCAGATATTCCTTGAAGACATTTTCTGTTGCAAATGTTACCCCGCATTGTTTTGATGTACTATAAAACATAGGACTTACAGCCGTATAGGGGGGAGTAAACGGATGTGAACCAGGGTTGTATTGAACATAAGGCGCAATACAACAAAAGCGACCTATCACTCCACCTATATCAGAGTCATGTCCGATATATGTCCCATATCCCATAAGAGAACCACTAAATGTAGAATTATTACTCAACTTATTGGCTCCCTCGAAAACGGCTTTAGGATTAATTCTACAAGAAGTGTTTTGAATAATAATTTTGTCACCGTACCGCAACTTTACTTTCAGTAAGTTCATAAAATTGCGAAACCAAGTCGTCAGTCTGTTTTTAACTAATTTCTGTATCATATGTCTATTTTAGATTTTAATTTCATTAGTAAATTTCGTCGTGTCTGTTTATTGAACATAAATAAGAAATTGACCATTAGCGCAACTATTCCTAAAACGAATCCATTGCCCATTAACCTAAACCAATTGTCTAAAGAAAGATTAGGTATGACGAAAGAAAAGATTATTATCAAGAGGATTGTACTTATAACCATCCGGAATGAGACCTTGTAGAAGGTGCTGTATGGAACATTCAGGTAAGACGCAGCATAAAGAGGAAGAAAAGCTAATACCAAGACCAATGTCAGTAAGGAGCAAACCACACAAATCGTTATCAATTCAGTATGGAATAGTTGTGATAAGGCAACAACCATAATTACATTTAATATACCGAGCGCAAGCTGAACTATGGCAGGCTTTGCTACTTTATTTGCTGCTATATTAAGATTCGTGATAGACCATAAACAACCAATGAAAAAATGTGGAACAACAGTTATTGCAGATAATACAAACAATTGGTCCGCATCTTCAGATGGAACCCAAAGTTTAAAGAAATATTTGCATAGACAGATAAATACAACTAATATGGAACAGGAGAAGAAACCAATCATTGATTGCGCTTTTTCCATGTCATGCAATAATTCTTCTTTATTACCATTTGCATAACTATATGTCACGGTAGGAGCAAAAACTCCTACCAACATAGATATAATACCATTAATAAATATTGGTACGGTGTTTACTATGGAATAAATACCACCTGAAGCTGCACCATAAATAATATTCGCCATGATAAGCGAAGAACTAGCCAGCAATAACGAACCTATGGCGTTTACCGAATTCCAACTTCCTGACGAAAGAATGGTCCTTACATGCTTTTTTGAAAAATCACGGATTGAGATATGTATATCTGACAGCAGTTTTTTAAAATAATATTGCTGAAAAAACGATTCAGAAACAGCTACAACTAAAGCCACTACACCAACATATACAATAGTCGGTGTGAAGAACTTAAATAAAGAATAGAAAAGAACAATCTTCAAAATTCCGGAAACAAGTTGCATTACAGATCTAAGATCTATTCGATTCTTTACAAAAGTGGCGACACCAAAGACAGAAGACACGATGTTGACCAACATTGAAGCAAACACAAATGAAAACAGCAATCGTATGGATGCCACTATGTTTACTGGAACATTCATTATTCTATCCAAAAACACGACTATCAAAACCATAGGGACAAGAAGTATAGCTCCCATAATAATGTTTGAAAACAATATGGATGATACATATTTTCTTGCGTCATCCATTTTCCCTTTTACAATGGAAACAGTCACAAACCTACTGGACATTGAATTGAGCGCATTTGTCAATATGCACATGTAAGCCACAAAATTATTAGCTATGGGATAAAAGCTATATGTTTCTTTGCCAAGTGTATTGATAAGATAAGGTGTCAATACGAAAGCTATAAGGATATTGGCTGAATATGATACAATATTAGCACATAGATTAATAAAGAGCCTTTTATTACTATTTGGATTCATCTGTATCTTTTTTATAGAGGTTTTCCTGTCATTGCATCTTTCCAATCTTTTGCAGCTTCATTTTTTAATAACCTACGCAGATATTCGCCCAAATCAGCCCAGCATACTGCTATTTTTGACAATGGCGAGTTACCGAAATGCTTTCTCCTTAAATAGTGGCGATTATTGATAATCATATAGGTGTGCTTGCGTGACGGAATGCGCCATTCTTGAGTTACATTATGCTTCACAATCACCAAATTAGACATTATACATTTCAAGCCTTCTTTTTGAGCTTTTTTAAAATAGGAATAAGAAAAGTCAAGGTCTTCAGCATAAGCATAACTTGTTAATTTTTCATCCCAATTAAGATTCCACTTTCTTATTAAAGCAACTCGATAAACAGAAAAGAATCCCATAGCCCATTCTGTAGGAGTTTCTTTTGTTATATTTTCAGGAAAACGTCCATACATGGATTTTACGACATGTCCGATATTGCGTTTCCTCCAATTCTTTTTCCAAAATAGAAAGCCTATCAATGAACGATGTTTGCTATTAAATCCCTCATTTACGCCAGCAAGCATTGCAATCTTTTCATTGGAGAAAATTTTAAGTATGGAAGATAAAGTATCAGGCTTAACATCTACATCATCATCCATTTGTATTACTAAATCTCCATGCACATAAAGCATACCTGTGTTTCTTGCTTTTGTTAATGAAGGTTCATCATTATGTACATATTTGCAGTTGACACTCTGTTTTTCTAAAAATTCTTTAGTTGCTTCTATTTCTGTATTATCTGAACTCTGGTCAACTACAATAACCTCTAATGGTAGCACTGTACTTTGAGCAATATATAAGATTGTTCTTTTAAGTGACTCCAATCGGTTCATTGTCGGTATTACTATAGATACTGTTTGCATTTTGTTTTATTTTTTATAATTCCATCTTAGCATCCAAGGGAAATATTTATTTATCGCCTTGGCATATAGTGAACAAGCTACAACCGCAATCATAAAGTGTAGCAAATATGTTGGAAACTCCATATTGTTGGCATGGGGAGCAACCTTATGCCACAATACATGGGTTATCATCAATACAAAAAAGTGCATCTGAAGTATAGGAATGGTATTACGTCCTACAAATTCTATAAAGTCATTTGTCGCAATATATCTAGACAGCAGATAAATCGAGGCTGATCCACATAAAGAAGACAACAAGAACAATAGGATACAACCATATCTGTTGGCATACATTAGAATAGAGTCATTGTTTAAGCAAGTTACTATTGTTATTGCCATGAATATTATTGAAAGCAACAGGTACCCCCCCCCGAATCATTTTTTCTATCTTCTCTTCCGCTTTATTTGCTACTAACAAATCGCCAAGTAAGAAGAACATATAGCCTGCTGATATACGCATTATTTCTACCGAGAAATAAAAATCAGCTTTATATAGATACAATGAGACGAAAGAGATGGTTGCTAATGCTATCTGTATATTCCTATTTATGTTTTTTGCTAATACATGAATAATTGTAATCCAAATCAAATCATATATAAACCAAAAACCGCCTGTGACAATAGTACCATATTGACCATCATTCCATAGAATTCCTATTAACGTTTCTGCTACGGTCACACCTTTATCTTTTGACGTTCCAGCCAATAGCAACCAATACAACAATACACTTATTAATGAAAAAGTTATATATGGCCATAATAGACCTTTTGATTTTTTCTTTAATAACAATAATGAGTTGTAGTTACTAGTCTTTGGATGAAAGCACATACCTGAAAGCATGAAGAAGGCTGGCATATGGAAAGACAAGATTACTTTATTCATTATGTCATCTGTATTACCTATAGAATGTCCAAGTACTACAAGTAGCATAAGTAAGCCTCTAAAGACATCTATATATGGGATTCTATTCACGTTTGCCATATTATATAGAATATTTTAAATAGTAACAAATGGGATTCTTACGTTAGTACTCAATTTAGGGCATAACCCTCTGTATAGGCACTTTTGCAAGTGCCTATATATTGAGTTGTTAAAAATTTTACTTGTTTATTAACTATTTCATACATTTTACACACAAGTGATTTTCGGCTGCACTCGGCATAGCTCAAACAAGTTTGGCTCTGCGCTCGTTTGCATGAAAATTCTTCGCTCGACAATTTTAAAGCAAGCTTTTATTGTTATCACTTATCGAAAATATTCCAAAACCTCACTTCTATACATTATTCAATGTTTAAATTCAGCAGCGAAGTTGCTTCTTTCTAATTTAAGACCTAATTTGAATGCTTACTGACATATTAAAAATTAGACAATTAATGCTCAAATTATTGTATGGAAACAGCCCCTGTATCAATTGTTCTATTTGAACCATCTGCATAGAAAATATGCACCCTTGTCATCTCCTTTGGAATACGCTTATAAACCTCAATAGGGAAAAGGTGAACACTACCACAAAAACGACAGTATTTCTTTAGCAAAACATTGAACTTATAGTATATTGGATTGCTTTCAAAAACTTTTTTAACAGCCTGTTTTCCATCCTCTATACCTTCTTGAAGTTTATACGTTTGCGTTATCTTCTTTTTTGTGTTACAGAAAGAGACAGCGAGCTATCAATATGACTTGTAACAACAGTATCCAACTGACTCTTCAAAGAGGCAAGTTTTCCTGCTTCTATCACCACGTTTGCACTCTCTTTGAATTCCGTTCCAGCCATTACCTTACATTCTTTTGTATATTCATAGGAATACTCTTGCGTTTGCTCTGATGAGACTAAAGCTAACTTTGTTTTCCACCCCTCCTCAAAAGTGAAGTTTTTATCCACCAATTCTACGGAACCTATTGTATAACGATAAAACCAAGTTTGAGGTTTTAGAGGATTAAAAATATTCAACAATTGCTCTTCATTAGATTTATTGACTATGCAAGCTTCGTATTGAGTGTAAGCTACCAAAACCTTTCCTGGAAGTTCGGATATATTTGATTTCTCCAAATAATCACTATATCCTAATTTAGCAGCCTTCATGATGTCTAAGCGATCTGCTTCCCCCGTCAAAAGCACAGCTTTGATGTTTGGATTAATCTGATGTATCTTTTTAAATAAATCCGTACCATTCATATCTGGCATACGCTCATCCAAGACTGCCACTTTTACAGTACCCGTTCTAACAACCTCCAAAACTTTTTCAAGGTTTGAGTAAGCTTCTGTACGAAATCTGTATTTTGTAGCAATAAGTTCTGAAAAAGTCTGAGCAGCCGTCAAATCATCGTCTACAACCAGTACTTCTACATTTTTATCCATAATTAATGTTTTATTTGATTGGTATTTCAAAATAAACCCTATTATTCTGCTTATAACACTTTAGTTTGCCTAATTTTCTTGTAGACAACAGATGCCTTACGGTATATAACCCAAGTCCATAATGTTCAGGTTTACTAGAATAACCATCTACTTCCATCTTATCTATGTCAACATCATCAACATAGGTATTAGATATTTTGACAACACCATTGCTTTCTATAAGTTCTATGGTTGCGTTTTCAGAAGAAGCAGTTACCGCATTAGAAAGTATAGGAAGCAACAAAGACATCATAAAATAATTACTATAGGAAGGATATGAACTTTGAATGTTTGTGTTCAATACTAACTTTTTATGTTCTCGCTCCCTATATAATTCGAAAGTCTCTTCAATCAACTCTCGCAATCCGAACTTATCATCACTTTTTGAGCAGAGATAGATTTCACGATAAGTTTCCAGAATACCTTTACATATAGTAAGACTCGTCTTAATTCTATCTATATAATTAACGAGATTCTTATCAGTCTTCTTCTGGTTCAAGGTTTTTCCTAAAAGCTCTACATTACCTTCAATATTTGCTAAAGGTGTTGCTATGAAATGGGTTATTTCTCGTATAAGCATTATGTTTGAATGAGCCGAATTATTTACAGGCACTCTCATGGACGAAACATCCATGAGGGCATCAACCTTGGATGATAATTGTTGCAAGCACTCATACATTGTCCTGTCAAACTTAGGGGGTGTTTTTTTTTCATCACTCACCACATTATTTATTCTAACACTATTTATTTCATTAAGCAAATAAGCTAAGTGAGCCTCTATCTTGTCATTTTGCTCTGCTAATCTCTCAGTAAGTTCTTCTATGCTTTTTCTCATTAAGACATTTCCAAATGAGTTTTCTATATTAACTGTTTTTGGTGAACTGTTCTCTTTTGGTATCTCTACATAATTAATTTCCTTTCGTCTAAGCATTAATGCAAATAAAGCCAATATCACGGCAACAGGAAGCCATATAGAATAAAGAGATTCTGGCATCGCAAATGAAAAATTGCCATAATAAGGTAAGTCGTGCTTTAGCCGCATATTTGTATGTGTAAACCACAAAGTTGCCAAAATACCCAAAGTCAACAATGTGCTAAACAAATAGTGAGTATTTCTCTTAACATGAAATATAAAAATCAAGAAAAGAGTTACTCCTATTATACCCTCAGCTATCCAATAAGACAGACTTAGGATATCTACGGGCAATACATTTCCTCCCACAACAGGTACCAATCCCAACAGCAAAGCAGACAAAGCCATTAAATAACTTGCACTACCTGCATCGTCATCCTCATCATTGAAAAAGGCAATATAAAAAATCATAGCAGGAGCTATAGCTATTATACACACAATAACAAACAATATCCAAAAATATATAGTATCTATCATTATCTTTATTTTATCGCCAAACAATCAAAAATGCCTCATAACTTATTATCAAGAGCATTCGGAAGTAAAGTAGCAGTGTCTTCTTCGCCATTCACTTATTATTATCTGATATTTGATTTGACATTTACTCTACTATTGTAAGTGTTCACAAATAAAATTCAAAGGGCTAATATCTGATGATGTATCTATATTTTTTGACAAATATTCTTTTGTCGATGGAGTTAATGGTACATCAGTTTCTCGGAAGACTTCAAAACCTTTTAACTGTTGCTGATATTTTTGAAGTTTAGCATTCTTATTTGTCAATATAAAAACAATTGCACTCGCTACAGTATCAGCAATTTGTATCCCCAAATAATCAGTAGAACTTGCTAACAGAATCTTACCTATAGGTAATGGATACACATGTTTTCTATCATCATAACCCACTTCTGTTTCTTTAACAGGCATGTCTCTTAACTTTTCAATCAAGTCTTTTTGAAAAGCTATAGGTTTAGAATTATCAAATATTATATCATCTTTTGCTTTTGTGTCAGAATACCATTTCCCAACCAATGCAACAAATAAGGACAACGTATTATCCAAATAAAAAGGATTATCATTTACCAACGCATCTTGAACCGTTTCGTTTGTTGAAATAATCATAAACAACAACTCTTTAAAGCTATCGGTCGTTGCCGAATCATTAATCAATAAATCTACAGATTGATAAAACTTCACAATTGCATCTTGGCTGTGTTTACGTAACATTTCCACAAAAGCTTTCTCAAAATTGGATACTAACTCTTGATTTTTATGGTGAAGAGAAAAAGCATAAAGGATATTTGCTAATTTATTGTTATTTCGATTTTTATATAAATCTATACCATTGCTATAAAGGTATGTCTCAATAATCGTATCGACAATTTGAGCATAGATACAGAATCTTTTTAGTGCAACACCTGTTTTTATATGTTTTTTATCTAGAAGTGGATGAGAAAACAACTTGTCCAGCAAGTTTCTTCCTTCCCAATTAGTATGCATCTTTTTAAAATGCATTTCCGTTGCATAGGCATCCAAGCCTATATCATTTCGTATAGTAGCAAGTTCTTCTTCCGTAAAGCGAACCGATGCCAATGCAAAATATGGTTGAGACACATTCGTTAAGTCTGCACCTGTATAACCTGCTTCATCAAAAAAAATATTATTCATAAGTCCCAAATATACTATTTCCCAAACTCCTTGATTCTCTGCTCCTCTTTTAGCTCGCAAACCAAAAGTTGTCCGTGCTTCTCGGCTATGATGTAACCATCCAATCCCTGAGCTACGACCTTGGTCTCCTCGTCGGCGTGGACCACACAGTTCTTGCAATCATAGAGGCGGATGTCTTTGCCTACTTTTGCATTGCCATCTTCGTCCTGTGGGAGAAGGGTGCGGAGGCTGCCCCAGCTGCCTAAGTCACTCCAGCCAAACTCGGCTGGCAAGGTATAGATTTCCTTAGACTTCTCCATTACGGCATAGTCAATGCTAAACAAGAACAACGTATTATCAATATAAATCCACGTTGATATCGAACGGACTATCAAAGTCCTTCAGCATCGCATGCTTCGTATCTTTCTCTGAGAGATTGGCATGCTCGGTTGGTATCTTCCAATCAATTCCAAGGCTATCATCAAGGATAGAGATGCCTCCATCGGCTTCTGGATGATAGAAATTATCACACTTATACTGGAAGACAGCTGTTTCTGAGAGAACGGCGAAACCATGAGCAAAGCCCTTTGGAATGAAGAACTGGCGATGATTATCTTCTGTCAGTTCTACAGCCACATGCGTGCCGTAAGTAGGGGAGCCTTTACGAATATCAACTGCAACATCAAGAACTCTACCCTTTACGCAACGCACCAACTTACTCTGAGTATAAGGTGGACGCTGGAAGTGCAAGCCTCGCATTACGCCGTAACAACTCATAGACTCGTTGTCTTGGCAGAAGTGAACACTGTGTCCCAGGATTGGGGCAACCTTTTCTTCAAACTCTCGCTCGCTGAAGCTCTCGAAGAAATAACCACGAGCATCACGGAAAAGGTGTGGCTCTATAATTAGCACGCCTTCAATATTTGTCTTTATTATATTCATTATTTTATCTACTCATTAACTTTGCTGCGAATTCAAAGAAATCCGCAACATTTTAGAAATCATCAAATTGTTGGCAATACATACTGGCATAAGGCTCAGGGAACCTTTGTCGTATATCTGCCTTTATCATGAAAGTAGAGAAGCAAGCGTTCTTTATTATTCGCTTGTTGTTGTCTGATATTTGAGACATAGCAAGTTTTTATAAAAAACATTCTGTTTTTTAAAAATCATCTGCTGTCTCTTTATTTATAAAAGTAATCATCCGCAGTTGTCTTTGTTGCAACTCTAAAATCGGAATCATCAAGTGCTTTTCTAATCAGAACCTTATTATAGGGTACATGTAGTACTGGTACCTTATACTTATTGTCTCTGAAAACAGGTAACTTATTCCATAAGTTTTTTACTTTTGTAGTAAAACCGGATGGAGTATGAATGTCTGCCTTTGTGGTGAGTTCTGGATATACAACTATTATTGGCAAGCCTTTGGTGTTGATTGCATAGTCTATTTCCTCTCGCAAGGCTCTACTATATTTCGTTTCTGAACTCAAAAACAAAACAACATTTGCAGAAGCGTTCAATCTCTCATGAAGTCTTGGCTTTAACGTTTGCTCCCAATCACTTCCGTCGCGAACGGAATATGTTTTGTTATGAGAGTCAACAAATGGGAAAGACAAGTCTGCCGCCTTCCATGCTTTCAATAAATTGTAATAACAAAAATCCTTTGCAGCATTTGCACCTAAATTATTTTGATTAAAAGGCTCTGCTACATAAAATGCGCAATAATTTCCTGTTCTGTTAGCCATAGTTTTATAAATTATGAATTGATATTTTATCTTTATCTCCTTTCCAAATCACGATATGAATATCTGCGGAGATTTTTTCACGATTGATTTTAAAAGCTTGAATTAGATATTTCAGAATATCTTTTTGAGAAATATCAGTTCTTGCTAAATTTGAACCAATCAATGGCATTATTATAGGATAACCTTGTGAACGAGTGTTGCAATAATCTATTAGTTTTTGAATTGCAAGGACAAATTCATCCTTGGTCGTACTTGCCATAAAATGCGAATCAAACTTGGTTAGTCCTAAAAAGAAATATATAATAGGATTGTCTCCTTGTATCTCTGCTATAGTTCCCACATCATATCGAAAAGTGTTTCCTTTGGATTTATTTGTCCGAGTCAAATCAACATAAGGTTCACCACGAAGTTTCTCTTGAATTTTCTCATTTAACGTGTCGGATGTATATAGTCCTTTTGCATACAACTTGTTCATGACTCTTCCATGTTGAGATTTATCAGAAACAAGGTCATTGTCAACTATCGTATCAAAACACCTGTTGACTGAAACGACAATATTTCTTCTTTCTTCATAGTTAGCACTAACAATAGAAGGGGAATATATGTCTCCATATTGAACATAGACTTTATGACCAGAATTTGAAGTTAACACAATCTTCTTCGTTTGGGATAAAGTAAACCATGTCACAATAAAACCACAGATTATTGAAATTCCAAACAATACACCAATGGACAAGAGAAGCTTATACCAAAAAGTCCAATCCTTTGGCAAACAATCACTAAAAGAGAACCACACAGAGAGAAAACCACAGATGGTATAAATGCATCCTACCACCTGACATGATCTCCTTGTAATAAAAGCCTTATCAAGCCAAAACCTTGAAAAGATTTTTTTTACTTTATGCATACATTAGCAATTTGAAAAAACGGCAAACTTCTATAATGTTTGCGTCATACATCTATATGTAAAAATTCATTATATCTCAGAAAAGAAAAATTATCAAGCTCAGAAACCTCATATTTAACTGTTAAATCTTTCGATTCTAGTGGGAATCATTATTTCCTCTATTCGATGTTCCTTTATTTAGTTTTTAATAAAGCTTTTATCTTATCATTGAACTCAGAATCAGCATTCAACGACTCACAAATGCTCTCTAATTGCTTCTTTTGAAGCATTACGAAAATCTTATATCTCTCATAATCTCTATCTATTTGCTCATTTAGAATGTTTGCGACAACTTTCATTGCAGTAAAACGATTGAAGGTGATAGCCGTATTCAACATAAAAAAAATAAGGCTCTGCTTGATAGATTCATCTGTGTTTAAGTTTACTAAAATCTTTGTAAACCTCGCATATTCATCAATATCATCAAATTGTACAAAATCGCTTGGATTTTTTATGCAATCAATGAAGTGTAATGACAAGGAAACAATGGAATCACGATTGTACGTCAACACTTGTACCAATTCTTGATCTCTCAATTCTTGCAAAACATCGCCCCAATCCATCGGATTATATCCTAAAGTACTCAGTGTCTTAAATACCTCTTTGTTGTATTGTGGCGTGTTTGGCTTATAAGTTGCCTTAATTTCTTTTATTGTTTTGGGGGCTGTTTCCGCTGCTTCCAACAACTCTCGATATTTCTTTAATTCATTGACTATTGTTGAAACAGACGAGTAACGTTGTGTTGGAGTATCTTTTGTACATTTATCCACAATAGAAAAAATCGGAACTGAAACCATTTCTGCTCTGACATTACTTATATCTTTGCCATGGCTAAAGACATAGTACAAAGTTTTGCCTATCATATAGATATCACTTTCAACAGTACCATTCTTAAACTCACCTGTGAGATATTCAGGAGGCATATATCCAGCAGTTCCTGCTGTGGTACTTGTTTTTGTCATGGTCGCTGTGTCACGGTTGACAAATCGAGATAATCCGAAGTCAGAGACTTTTACTATACCCTTGTACAACAATACGTTTTGTGGCTTGATGTCACGGTGGTAAACTTCTGATTCATGGGCATATTGAATTGCTTCACAAAATGGTACGGCATAGTTTAACAATTCAAAATCAGTCATTTGACTACACGCCAATTCTACAAAAGACTTTCCACAGTTTGGCATCACATAATATGGTCTATCAGCATTATATGTATCTGCCACAATCTCCATGATGTTAGGGTGTTTAAGTTTTTGGAGAATTCGAATCTCTCTACGGAATAATCTTATGTCTTCTTCCGTAGCATCAGCCTTGACAATCTTTAGAACATATCGTTCTGTACTGTCGAAAACACGATATACTTCCGACATTCCACCTGCCAGAACTTCCGTAATGACATAATTATCAATTTTCTCACCAACTTCCATTATGTATTTGCTAAAAAATTAAAATGTTTTCAGAATTACATGTCCACTGTCATTTCTTTGCTTCTGCTCTTTTCAAAGGCATCGTCCCAAACAATCTTTATTGTTTGATGTGGCTTCTGGGCTAGATTGAGAAATCTTATTTCAAAACTTTGTTGTGGGTGTAACTTTGGATAGGGCAAGAAATCTTTTGGCATACGAAGTGTAATGTCGTTCTCGGGATCATCTGTTATCTCAAAATTGATTTTCTGCGCGATTGCTTTCCCTTTATTGTAAAATTTCAAACAGTTCATTTCACCGCGTGGCGTTTGGATAACATTGACTTCAATGTCTGCCTTTTGACTCTCGATAACTTCTTGCTTGTGTGTTTGAATCTGCTGCTCTTTTAACAGTAAATCTAAATCCTTGGCTTTCCGGTCTGTTAAGAAAGACTTGACCAAGGCTACAAGTGAGATGATAACGCTTGCCAAGGCAATCCAATTTGCGATTGTAAATTGTTCCATATTATTTAAGTTTAAAGCCAGTTTTCTTAAACATGCTGTTCAAGTCTTTAATAATGTCTTTTTTCACTTCCTGCTTCATGCTTTCTACTTCGGAGTTTATGTTTTTTTGGTTTAGCTCTACAAGCTCGTCATAACCTCCATGGTAAACACGATTGCACTTTTTACAAGTAATGACATCTGTCTTTTCGTTCTTTTCGAAAAAATCACCTGAGCCACAAGTGGCACAAAGCAACTTTATGTGTTTGTTGTAATTCTGTTTCATTTTAAGATACATTATTTATTATATCATTTGTTAGTACTCAATTTAGGGCATAGCCCTTTGTATAGGCACTTGCAAAAGTGCCTATATATTGAGATGTTAAAAAATTTACTTGTTTATTAACTATTTCATACATATTACACACAAGTGATTTTCGGCTGCACTCGGCATAGTTCAAACAAGTTTGGCTCTGCGCTCGTTTGCATGAAAATTCTTCGCTCGACAATCTGAAAGCAAGCTTTTATTGTTCTCACTTATCGAAAAAGTTTCATACTTTTTCTCGCCATGGCAAAGTTCAAGCAAGCTTGCTTTGCTCATGACTTATCGAAAAAGTTCCAAATCTTCACTGCTGTACATAAATCAAATGTTTTTAGTTCGGCAGCAAAGATACTTCTTTCTAATTTAAGCCCTAATTTGAGTGCTTACCGTTTTTTTTGAACAGAACTCAGTTCGTTGGTGTCCAGATTTTAGCGGGACACTAATGAGTTTATATCAAAAAGTAATGATGTTTCTATCAGAAATATTCATTTATGTTTTTCTGATGTTCTTCATGAAATCATGATATTTTTGAAGCTCTTTGTGACTTTGCATCAAATTCAACATAATATCATCTGTTGTTATTTTGCTCTTACCCCCAGACATCTCCTTTCTTACGATTACCATAAAATCCAAGAAAGGGGTAAAATAATCTTGCTGTTGGTCGTTAGTGCTTCTACAAAGAAACCTTGTAAAAGTTCTGAAAGCCTCATCTGAACCATATACGAAAAGGTCTTGTTTGACCTTCAGCATTACTTCAAATTTATCTGAAGATATGGGAGAAGTTTGTACTTCCTTTTGTTTATTCTCATTCATTATAGTGTAAAACAAGTTGACAGCATTATAATAAGCCTTGTATTTCTTGTCTGACACATAATTTTCCAATATCTTTCGCAACTCAGTCTGCATTTGCCATCTACAAGTAAACACAGCCGCTATGATTGCAGCTAAAGATGTTAATATAGGTGCTAACCATTCTGATGTTATTTCCATTGCTATTTTATTTTAGTAAATGCGCTATTTTGTACCTATTCAAACAATTTATCACTGTCACGTAATCGTTGCTTGATTCCATGCAAAGTTATATCTGCCCAATGCTCATAATTATTTTGCATCTTCTCTTTCTCTTCATTAGAAAAAGCTGAGTGTTCGATGTAATCTTTCATACATTCAATAGCAGTTTTCTTGAGAATGTCAAGATTAGAATTCTGAATCTTATCTGTAATAAGATGCTCTGTTATCTTGGCATAAAAATAACCTTCAAGGTATGCTGAGCATATATCTTTGATTTCTAACATAATCATCTATAAATTTTATCATTACAGTCCCGTTAAAGTGAACTAATCGCTCTTTGAATGAACTGAAAGTTAGTATTCAATTTAGAGTATAGTCCTTTTGTATGGGTCCTTTTTGTAAGTGCATAGATATTGGCGTTGAAAGATTGTTGTGCTATCTATTCTGCCACCTCAAAATCTTCTTGGTGCACGCCTCTGAGTGCGACGGCGCGGCCGGCGAAGTTGAAGACGAGTTGGCGGTTGCGGTCGATGCGGATGATGTAGCCTTCGTAGTCTTTGAAGGGACCGGTGAGGACGCGGAGCTTCACGTGGTCTTTGGCGAACTTCTCGATGGGGGCGTTGAGGAGGGTGACTTGCTCGGGGTGGGCTTTCAGTACGTTCATAAAGGGCTGCATGATGGTGTCGCGTATGGAGGCTGGACGCCCGTGACAGCGGTCGTTTACTAAGTGGTACTGAGGAAAATATTGTGATAGGAACTTCTGAATGCTCTTCACGGTGCCTTGCAGAAAGACGAGGCCGCTGATGGTGGGCTTCACGATTTTCTTGACACCGCGTTGTGTCTCCGCATTTTTGTAGGTGTAGCTGGTGGCTTGGTGTATGAAGAAGGGTTGTTTAGTGGGGCGGGTGTTGTCGGCGTTGTATGCTTCAAGCCACTTCTGAAACGACTTTACCGCCATGTGATGTATGAACAGATAGCTCCAGGAGGTGGGCTGCTGAGCAACATCTTCATAATAGCTACTGTGTTTCGGTATGGGTATAGTTTCTACTCTCGGCGCCGATGGTTTGTCAGCCCCGATTATGTGAATGCCCTTTGGTAAGCGTTGGCTTACACTGGCTGTAGAAGGTGAATCTAAGCAATCCTGCGTCATCTTCGCCGTCTACTTTATGTCCTTGCACATCGCCATAGGTGGCGATAGCAAAAGCATAGTCATTACTAATTGCATGCAAAAAAATATATTAGTAAGTCATATCTCAAAAGTTGCAAGAACTTTTATGAAATTCACACCTTGTGTTTGTTCTCCGTTAGGAGAGATGTTTCTGCAAAGATAAGGGTTTTATTTGAATTATACACCTTATTTATAAAAAATATTCCGTCGGCTGTCAATATTCGTCGACTCTGGTTGTTGTGGGTCTAAGTGTTGTTGGGTTTGTGTTTAGATTCTGTTGAATTCGCAATCGTGGTCTTTGAAGAATTCGTAATAAATTCTTACGCTGGGTAGGTCGGTCCATTTGCACACAGAGACGGGCGAGTTGTCCATATCATATATTTTGGCGTAAGGTATAGACAAGAGGAATGGGCTATGGGTTGACATGATGAACTGGCAATCGTAGAACCGTGCCATACCGATGATGAATTGCACCAGTTCGAGCTGCATCTCTGCCGATAGCGAATTTTCGGGCTCGTCTAATAGATACAGGCCTCCGGGTTGGATAGAGTCGGTGAAGTATTTAAAGCCGTTTTCGCCATTTGAGTAGGTTCTTTCGTCTACTCCGACGTTTTCTCTAACGTATCTGGAGCCCGATTGTTTTCTCTTTTGATGATAGTCGGTGTATGCTTTCATGCTTTGTGGGTCGTCAGTGTTAAATCCGCGTGGTCCTTGTCCGCCGTACCGATTTATGTTATTCTTCTCGTTGAAAATCAATTCGCGTTTGAAGTTCAGATTTTCATTCCTTTCACGAACCTCGATGATGTTGCTAAACACGTCGTCGCTTGTTATTATCTTTGATAAGCGTTTGAGGCTTTTTTGTTGTAATGGGTCGTGTACGCTTAATTCGTAACGACATTTCTCAAGGTAGGGGTCGAAGAAATGGGTCTTGTTATATGTGGTTTTTCTATCCAGTTTTAGTTTCTCGGCTATGATATTTAGCAATGTGCTTTTCCCCGAACCATTGCTTCCGCATAGTATTGTGATGTCCGAAAAGTCGATACGCCCAAGTTGTTTGTCGGATGTGAAGAAGTTGAATGGATAGTATGAGTCGTAGCATGTACGGCGAAAGGAATTTAAGAAGTGTTCTTCCTCGTCTATTGGGGGCAAATTAAAGCTATTTAAGTATATCATTTGGTGTTATTTTTGTGGCTGTTGAAAGTTATGTACTAATTGCTCTATGCACCATGCGAATGCTTCCGCTGTGCGTTCTGCTTCGGCACCGAAGTGTCCGCCTTCGTGCCAGCGCAGGGTGACGGCGGTGGGGGAGAGTTGCTGGCAGAGTAGGGTGTGCTCTGCACGCACGCAGTCGCCGATGCGCTTCATGCGCTGGTTGCGACAGTGCTCTTCGCGGTCGCCGAGGGAGAGGTGGATAGGTGTTGTAGTGGTGATATGTTGAGGTGTTGAGATTTGTAGTGTTGTGTTAAGACTGTGATGCGCAGTTGCTTGTGGCGATAGGATGGGGTGTGCAGCGGCATATTCGCCCCAACCGTTAATCCAGAGTGAAGGTGAAGCTGCAGCTACGGCGGTGAAGGCATCGGTGTTGCGTGCAGCCCAAAGGGCGAAGAGTCCGCCGAGCGAGTAGCCGCCGATGATACAGGGCAGTGCGCCGAAACGCTCGCGAAGCCACGGCAGTAGGGTGTGCTCAATGAAGCGGAGCGTGTCGGGAGCGTGCCTGCCAACCTCCGCGTCGCGCGACACGGCATCGTCAGCCCACGGCATGAGCGCACGCGCCCACTCAACGCAGTCGAAGAAGACCATGGCGAAGCCTGTGGGGCTCGCCTGTGCAATAAGGTCGACCTCGCGTCGCACACCGTCGTTCTTTTCCTCGTGGCGTGCCGATGGCTGTATGAGCAGCATCTGTGGGTCGCCCACGACGAAGAGCTTGCAGGGTGTTTGTATGTTATGTTCTTCTGTGAAGATGGTGCTTGTGTTGGACATATGGTTGGAGTTTTTATGGATTTGCAAAGTTAGTGTTTTTGTTGGATATATGGCTGCTTTTGATGGGTAAAATTAAATGGTGGGTGGTTGAGTGTTTGTTTGGTTGGTGGTTGCTTGGTTGGTTGATTGTTTGGTTGGTTGATTGCTTGGTTGGTGCAGCGGAGACCGCTGCACCCCCTATGAGGGCAGCATGGAGGGTCGCGTAGAGGGCTGCGTGGAGGGCTGCGTGGATATGGCAAGATGCCATATCCTCCTACGGGTGGCGGACGGAATCTGATTGGGTGGCGGACGGAATCTGATTGGATGGCGGACGGAATCTGATTGGGTTGCGAACGGAATCTGATCGGGTGGCGGACGCGCAACGATGACAAAACATGTGGTGAAGAGCGACCAAACTGCGCCTGTATCTACAATAAACCGCACTAACACATTCAACAAACTGCGCCTGTATCTGCAACAAACTGCGCCTGCGTATATAATAAATTGCGGAAAAGTACGTTATTAATAAACGTTAAGCACTTTGAGGGCTTAATGCTGACAACAAAACAACGAATAAAACGTACTGAGAAATGATTGATTACATAAAGGGCGAACTGGCAGAACTCACTCCGGCGCAAGCCATTGTTGAGGCTTACGGCGTGGGTTATGCGCTGAATATTTCGCTGAATACATACGAGGCGATACAGGGCAAGCAGAACGTGAAACTGTTTGTGCACGAGGCACTTGTCACTGGAGGTCGCGACGATAGTTACACATTCTTTGGCTTTGCGTCGAAGCAGGAGCGCGACCTTTACCGTTTGCTCATCACCGTGTCGGGTGTGGGAGCCAACACGGCGCGTATGATTCTCTCGTCGGCATCGCCGTCGGAGCTCTGCAACGCCATCTCTACGGGCAACGAGCGCGTGCTGAAGAGTGTGAAGGGCATCGGTCTGAAGACTGCGCAGCGCATCATTGTCGACCTGAAGGACAAGATTCTCTCGCTGGGTATAGCGCAGGAGGTGTCTGCCGGCACGGCTGCCGACAGCACAATACCCGTCGACGTGCGCGACGAGGCGGTGGCTGCGCTCACGATGCTCGGCTTTTCGCCTGCGCCAACGGCTAAGGTGGTTACGGCGATACTCACCGACGATGCTACGCTGCCCGTTGAGCAGGTGGTGAAGTTGGCGTTGAAGCAGATTAAGTAAATAAGTTGGTGGCTGCGTGGCTACGGCAGGGATGCCGTAGCCTCCTATAAATAAGCTGATTTTGAATTTCACAAATATTATAAACCGATTTTTAAAGTGTAGGCTGCAGGAGCTTCGCTCGCTCGGCACGGCTCGCATGATGGTCGTCATAATGATTATGGCGGCTGTGGCATCGTATGCCATCACGCAGACACCGCAACGACCGCAGCGCAAGCTCTCCGTGCGCAAGACGCGCGACGCGGCTCCGCAGCGCGATGCCAATGCCGACCGCCCCGACACGCTCGCTATCAAGGCGCAGCCGAAGCTCGAGAACGAGGATTCGATACCCGACTCGCTGCTGCATCCGCGCTGGAAGATACAGCGCACGCTGCCCATAACGCTCGACGACCTCGACCAGAATGCTGCCGACCTGAAGCGTCCAGACAACCTGAAGCAGGACGTGGTGTACAACGACTCGCTCGACCGCTACATCATCGGCTCGAAGATATCCGACTCGTACATCAACGCCCCGTTTATGATGACGCAGGAGGAGTATCGCAAGTGGAGCGAGCGACGCATGATGAACCAGTTCTTCCGCAAGAAGAACGACGAGATATACCAGGCTAAGGGCAAGGAGAAGTTCGACTTCACCGACATGCACTTCGACCTCGGACCGGCTGAGAAAATATTCGGTCCGGGCGGTGTGCGCATCAAGACGCAGGGTACTGCCGAGCTGAAGTTCGGTGCCACGATGAAGAGCATCGACAACCCGTCGCTGCCCGTGCGCAACCGCAAGACCACCACGATGGACTTCGACGAGAAGATAAACGTTAGTCTTAACGGACGTGTGGGCGACAAGGTGAACATGAACCTCAACTACAACACCGATGCTACGTTCGACTTCGACGCGCAGAGCCTCAAGTTGAAGTACGACGGCAAGGAGGACGAGATTGTGAAGCTCATCGAGGCTGGCAACGTGTCGTTCCCCTCCAACTCGTCGCTCGTGCGCGGAGCTTCCTCACTCTTCGGTCTGCGCACCGACCTGCAGTTCGGCAAGCTCAAGCTGCAGCTCGTAGCCTCGCAGAAGAAGTCGTCGTCGAAGTCGGTCTCGTCGAAGGGCGGCAAGCAGTTCACGCCGTTCGAGATTGATGCTGCCAACTACGAGGAGAACCGCCACTTCTTCCTCGCACAGTACTTCCACGACCGCTACGACGAGTCGATGCGCTCGCTGCCCAACCTCACATCGGGCATCACTATCAACCGCGTGGAGGTGTGGGTGACGAACAAGTCGGGCGTAACGTCGAACACACGTAACATCATCGCCCTCACCGACTTGGGCGAGAACAACCGCGTGTCGAACAATCTGTGGGGCATCACGGGTCAGCCCGTGCCTGCCAATGCTGCCAACTCGGAGTATGCAGCCATGACATCGCAGTACGCCGCCGCACGCGACATCGACCAGACGTCTACCGTGCTCGACGGAATAGCCGGTTTCGTGGGCGGATCCGACTACGAGAAGCTGGAGCGTGCGCGCCTGCTCAACTCGTCGGAGTACACCGTGAACAAGGCTTTAGGCTACATCTCGCTGAAGACATCGCTGCAGACCGACCAGGTGCTCGCCGTGGCTTACGAGTACACATACGGCGGCGTGACATACCAGGTGGGCGAGTTCGCCTCGGACATCACCGACTCGAACAAGGCACTCTACGTGAAGGCACTGAAGAACACCAGCAACAACCCACATCAGGGCAACTGGGGCTTGATGATGAAGAACGTGTATTACCTCGCATCGTCGGTGGAGAAGGAGAAGTTCCGCTTGGATGTGAAGTTCCAGAGCGACACCGCCGGTGTCTACCTCACGTACATACCCGAGCCACAGGTGAAGAACCAGACACTCATAAAGTTCCTCGGAGCCGACCGACTCGACAATAACAACAAGGCGCACCCCAACGGCTACTTCGACTATGTGGAGGGCTACACCGTGACTAACGGACGTGTGTTCTTCCCAGTTGCCGAACCGTTCGGCAGCTATATGTACGAGACACTCTTGAAGAACGGTGTGGCGGCAGAGCAGGCTGCGAAGTATGCCTTCACCGAGCTTTACGACTCTACGAAAATCGTGGCTAAGCAGATTGCCGAGAAGGACAAGTACGTGCTCATGGGACAGTTCCGCGGCACATCGGCTAACGTCATCTCGCTCGGCGCATACAACATTCCGCAAGGCTCGGTGGTGGTTACGGCAGGCGGCGTCACGCTCGCCGAAGGCACCGACTACTCGGTCGACTACTCGGGTGGCGAGGTGACCATCCTCAACCAGAGCATCATCGATGCCGGCACCGCCGTGAACGTGTCGCTCGAGAGCAACACCGACTACGGACAGGAGCGCAAGACGATGTTCGGTATGAACTGGGAGTACGACTTCTCGAAGGACTTCCAGCTCTCGGGTACGTTCCAACACCTCTCCGAACAGGCTCTCACCAACAAGGTGAACATGGGCTCAGAGCCGCTCAACAACACCATCTGGGGCTTGAACATCAACTGGAAGAAGCAGAGCCAGTGGCTCACGAACATGCTCGACAAGCTGCCCTTCCTGCATCTGACACAACCTTCGAGCATCTCGTTCTCGGGCGAGTTCGCGCAACTCATAGCCGGACAGAGCAGCGGCACGCAGGACAACGCCTCGTACATCGACGACTTCGAGAACACCAAGAACACCATCGACGTGTCTACACCTACGTCGTGGATAATCTCGTCGGTGCCGTCGATGTTCCCTGAGTCGGGCGACAAGTCTACGCTGCGCTCGGGCTTCAACCGCTCGCGCCTGGCGTGGTACACCATCGACCCGCTCTTCACACGCCGCTCTTCGTCGCTCACGCCGAGCCACATCAAGAGCGACCTCGACCAGCTCTCCAACCATTACGTTCGCGAGTTCTATGTGAGCGAGCTGTTCCCAGCCCGCGACCAGAGCGCATACAACGGCAACTCGTCGATGCTCAACATCCTTAACCTCGCTTACTACCCGAACGAGCGCGGCCCGTACAACTTCGACCCCGACCTCAACTACGACGGCACACTCAGCAATCCGCAGAAACGTTGGGGCGGTATGATGCGCAAGCTCGACACCAACGACTTCGAGGCTGCCAACATCGAGTACATCGAGTTCTGGATGCTCGACCCGTTCATCTACACACGCGAGCAGGGCGTGGCTGCCGACTACGGCGGCGACTTCTACATCAACCTCGGCGAGATGAGCGAGGACATTCTGCGCGACGGCAAGAAGTTCTACGAGAGCGGAATGCCCGTAGACGGCTCGCAGAACTTCACCACTACGCAGTGGGGTAAGGTGCCCAACCAGGCTACCGTGGTGTACGCCTTTGCAACATCGAAGGGCTCGCGTGCGCTGCAGGACGTGGGTTTCAACGGACTCAACGACGAGGAGGAGCAGAAGTGGGAGAGCTATCAGGACTTCCTGCGCGAGGTGCAGGGCAAGGTGAACCCTGCCGTGTGGGACTCAATCTGGGCAGACCCGGCAGGCGACAACTACCACTACTTCCGCGGTTCCGACTACGACAAGATAAAGGCACCCATCCTGCGCCGCTACAAGTACATAAACAACCCACAGGGCAACTCGCCCGACAACGACTCGCGCACCGAGAGCTACGACACATCGTACAAGTCGACACCCGACGTTGAGGATATCAACCAGGACTACACGCTCAACGAGTACGAGAAGTTCTTCCAGTATCGCGTGTCCATCCGCCCCGAGGACCTCGAGGTGGGCAAGAACTACATCGTAGACAAGCGCGAGGACACCCACCAGTTGCGCAACAACAAGACAGAGACCGTCAACTGGTACCAGTTCCGCATCCCACTGCGCGAGTACGAGAAGAAGTTCGGTGCAATCAACGACTTCACATCCATGCGCTTCATGCGTATGTTCCTCACCGGCTTCAAGCATCCTATCGTGCTGCGCTTCGGCACACTCGACCTCGTGCGTGGCGAGTGGCGTGTCTACGAGCAGAACCTCGACAACTCGGCTTCAACATCGGGCAAGCTCGTGGTGAGTGCCGTGAACATCGAGGAGAACAACGACAAACAGCCCGTCAACTATATCCTGCCACCGGGCATCAAGCGCGGACAGGACCCCACGCAGCCACAGCTCGTTGAGAACAACGAGCAGGCACTCTCGATGAGCGTCACAACGCTCGGCACAGGCGAGGCGAAGGCGGTGTACAAGAACACATCGCTCGACCTCAGACAGTACAAGCGTCTGCAGATGTTCGTGCACGCCAATGCTTTCCAGCCCAACCAGACTAACCTTGAGGACGGACAGCTGTCGGTGTTCATACGTCTCGGTTCCGACTACAAGAGCAACTTCTACGAGTACGAGATACCGCTGAAGCTGACCGAACCAGGCAAGTACGGACGCTTCTCGGCTACCGACGCCCGCGCCGTGTGGCCCGAGGAGAACATGCTCGACATAGCTCTCTCTAAGCTCACTGGCTTGAAGAAGGAACGCAACAAGGCGAAGGCGCACGGACAGGCTTCGTTCAACCGACTCTATTCGGCGTACGACCCCGACCAGCCTAAGAACCGCATCTCGGTGATGGGTAATCCGACGCTGGGCGAGGTGAAGACAATGGTCATCGGTGTGCGCAACAACTCGGGTGAGGTGAAGAGTGGTGAGGTCTGGGTGAACGAACTCCGACTGAAGGAGTTCAACAACTCGGGCGGTTGGGCTGCACAGGGCACGCTCAACCTGCAACTCTCCGACCTCGGCACCGTCAACGTGCAGGGCAAATATAGCTCGGCAGGCTTCGGCGGACTGGAGGAGGGCGTGGCACAGCGTTCTACCGACAACTACTCCAACTATACCGTTACGGCAAACGTAGAGCTCGGCAAGTTCTTCCCCGACAAGGCGAAGGTGACGGCACCGCTCTACTACTCGGTGACTAAGGAGAAGACATCGCCAAAGTATAATCCGCTTGACACCGACATGGAGCTCAATGACGCTCTCGAAGCGGCTGGCTCTAAGCACGAGCGCGACTCGATTGAGAGTCTCGCTGTGACGAAAGTGACGCAGACCAACTTCTCGCTGTCGAACGTGCGTGTCGGCATACAGAACAAGCGCCACCCGATGCCTTACGACCCGGCAAACTTCTCGTTCTCGTACAGCCATAGCCATAGCTACACCACGGGTGAGACGACTATCTACGAGCGCGAGGACAACTGGCGCGGTGCATTCAACTATTCGTGGTCGCCGGTGTACAAGGCATGGGAGCCGTTCAAGAAGATAAAGAAACGCTCAAAGTGGCTCGATTTGCCGAAGAAGTTCGGACTGAACTGGCTGCCGCAGAATGTGGCGTTCAACACCGACATCACGCGCAACTACTATGAGCTGCAGGAGCGCGACATGGAGTCGACCGAGAACCAGAAGCTGCCGCTCACGTTCTCGTCACAGTTCCTGTGGAACCGCGAGTTCAACCTGCGCTGGGATCTCACGAAGAACCTGCACATGAACTTTCAAAGTGCTACAAACGCAGAGATTGAGGAGCCGTACACACCGGTGAATAAAGACCTCTATCCCGATAGCTATCAGGCATGGAAGGACTCCGTGTGGACATCAATCAAGCATTTAGGCAGACCACTGAAGTACAACCAGTCGTTCCAGGCATCGTACAAGGTGCCTATCAACCTCATTCCGGTGTTCGACTGGCTCACAGCCGACGGCTCGTACAACGCTACATACAACTGGATGCGCGGTTCGGACCTTGAGGACGGCACGTCGCTCGGTAACACTATCGCCAACAACCGACAGATAAACCTCAACAGCCAGTGGAACCTGGAGAAGCTCTACAACCATGTTCCGTTCCTGAAGAAGGTGAACGACCGCTTCAAGAAAGATAACTCGGCAGCCAACCGCAAGAAGGCAGAGGAGGCGCGAAGGAAGAAACGTGAGGAGGCTAAGAAGAAGCGTGAGGAAGACGCAAAGGGAGGCGACTTAAAGTCGAAGAAGAAGCCTGCACTGGCAAAAGATCTCAACCCACGCGACCTGCTGAGCAAAAAGAAGAAGGGCTTTGAGAAGGAAATCACGCTCATGCCCGACACTACTATAAAGGTGAACCACGGTAAGCGCACGAAGCGCATCATCGTAAGCGGACGCACGGAGGCGGGCAGAGTGTTCGAACTGAAGTACAAGCGTGTCGACGACAACAATATCTTGATATTGAACAAGGTAGACTCGGCTACGAAGATAAAGGTGTCGGTTCTGGCGAAGGAACCACTTGAAAACCAGAAGTGGTATCGTGCAGCGCAGAGCGTGGCACGTTTTATGATGATGGTGCGCAATGTGAGCATCAGCTATCGCAACCAGTACTCGATGTCGATACCAGGCTTCAAGCCGATGGTTGGTAATATGTTCGGACAGGGTTCGGGCTACGGTCCGCTGTCGCCAGGCTTAGACTTTGCGTTCGGCTTCGTGGGCGACTCGTATATAGACAAGGCACGCGAGAACGGCTGGCTGATGGTGGCTGACTCGCTTGCTACGCCGGCTGCTACCAATCAGACCGAAGACCTGCAGCTAAGAGCAACGCTTGAGCCTGTGCGCAACTTGAAGATTGACCTCACGGCATCGCGTGCCAAGACAACGGCACGCCAGGTGCAGTATATGTATGCCGGCAACCCGACCACCGAGAGCGGAACGTTCACCATGACAACGCTCTCGCTGCGCAGTGCATTCGAGGGCTCGGGCAGCGCAAAGAACGGCTACAAGTCGGCATCGTTCGAGCGCTTCTGCAACTCGCTCGAAGGCTTCCGTCAGCGTGTCGAGGCGCAGTATGCCGGTGCGGTATATCCTGCCGGCTCGCCACTCGCAGGCAAGAAGTTCGACGCTGCCAACGGCGGAGTGAACAAGTACAGCTCCGATGTGATGGTGCCGGCGTTCCTCGCAGCCTACACCAATATGGGCTCGCAGATGTCTATCTTCCCAACGTTGGCTCACCTGCTGCCCAACTGGTCGATAAAGTACAGCGGTCTGTCGAAGCTGCCATGGTTCCGCGACGTGTTCAAGAGTGTCAACATCAACCACTCGTACAAGAGTGTGTACGCCGTAGGTTCCTACTCGTCGTACAGCACCTTCATGGAGTACATGGGCGGACTCGGCTTCATCACCGATGCAACCACCGGTATGCCGACACCTAACTCTATGTACAACGTGTCGACAGTGAGCATCAACGAGTCGTTCTCGCCACTGCTTGGCGTGGACGTGACGCTGAACAACAACATGACCATTAAGGCGGAGTATCGCAAGACACGCGTGCTGAGTCTGAGTATGACATCGGTACAGGTGAACGAGTCGTCGTCGAACGACTGGGTGATTGGCGCCGGCTACACCATCAACAACTTCCGACTCTTCGGAGGTGGTGGCAGCAACAAGCATCGCCGCGTGAAGTCGAAGAACGCCAACAACAGTTCGTCGAACCGTTCGCGCTCGACCGGTGGTGTGAACAACGACTTGAGGTTGCGTCTCGACCTCAGTCTGCGCAAGCAGGCGTCGATAAGTCGCGACATCGCCACGATGACCTCGTCGGCTAACAGCGGCAACACGGCGTTTAAGCTCGCGTTCTCTGCCGACTACACCGTGTCGCGACTGCTCACTATGAGTTTCTACTACGACCGACAGACCAACACACCGCTGCTCTCGTCGAGCTCGTATCCGACAACGACACAGGACTTCGGATTGAGCATGAAGTTCTCATTGACAAGATAAACGAATTGAGAGTTGAAAATTTTCAACTCTCAATTTTAATTTGTATCTTTGCAGAAGATAGGCTGCACCTCAGCATAACGAATATTACCCTATAAATATAGCGATGAAAGAATTTAAGGACATAAAGATAGCTGTAGCCGGCACTGGTTATGTCGGACTAAGCATTGCAACACTGCTCGCACAGCACCATCACGTCACAGCCGTTGATGTTGTACCCGAGAAGGTGGAGAAACTGAATAAGCGCATCTCGCCGATACAGGACGAGTACATCGAGAAGTACCTGGCAGAGAAACCGCTCGACCTCGTGGCTACTCTCGACGGCAAGGCAGCGTATAAGGATGCCGACTTCGTGGTGATAGCCGCTCCTACCAACTACGACCCTGTGAAGAACTACTTCGACACGACGCACGTAGAGGAGGTTATCGACCTCGTGCTCGAAGTGAACCCCGACGCAGTGATGGTCATCAAGAGTACAATACCAGTGGGCTACACACGCAACCTTTACTTGAAGTATGCTGCGAAGGGCGTAAAGCAGTTCAACCTGCTCTTCTCGCCCGAGTTCCTGCGCGAGAGTAAGGCACTCTACGACAATCTCTATCCGAGCCGCATCATCGTTGGCTACCCGAAGCTGATTGAGGGCGAGGGCTACGCAGAGGAGAACAAGGTTATCAGCACCGTTACCGACGTGGAGCGCATGAAGGAGGCAGCAAAGACCTTCGCCGCATTGCTGCAGGAAGGCGCGCTGAAGGAGAACATCGACACGCTCTTCATGGGCATGAAGGAGGCAGAGGCGGTGAAACTCTTCGCCAACACCTATCTGGCACTGCGCGTGAGCTACTTCAACGAGCTCGATACATACGCCGAGATGAAGGGTCTCGACACAAAGGCAATCATCGACGGCGTAGGTCTCGACCCACGCATCGGCACCCACTATAACAACCCATCGTTCGGCTACGGCGGCTACTGTCTGCCGAAGGACACGAAGCAGCTGCTCGCCAACTACGCCGACGTACCAGAGAACCTCATCGAGGCAATCGTAGAGAGCAACCGCACACGCAAGGACTACATCGCCGACGCTGTGCTGCGCAAGGCAGGATGGTACGGCTATAGCGAGAACAACCAGTACGGCGCAGAAGTGAACGCCTGTGTGATCGGCGTGTACCGACTCACCATGAAGTCGAACTCAGACAACTTCCGCCAGTCGGCTATACTGGGCATAATGAAGCGCATCAAGGCGAAGGGTGCAGAGGTGATAATCTACGAGCCGACACTCGAAGACGGCACAACATTCTTCGGCAGCCGTGTGGTGAACAACCTCGAAGCCTTCAAGGCGCAGAGCCACGCCATCATCGCCAATCGCTACGACGAGTGTTTGGATGATGTGATGGATAAGGTGTACACACGCGACATCTTCCGCCGCGACTAAATAGGAAAATCCCTACCTGCGAATATGGTTTTTCACTTGCAGGTAGGGATTTCTTTTTATAATTTTGCAAGCGTAAGTAAGACGTATATCGTTCGGCTTACGCTAAACAAAAAGTGAAACATTTAAAATATCGAATATTATGAAACGCTTCAGCTCTTTCCTAACACTCCTGGTTATGGCAGCACTGCCATTCACATTCACCAGTTGTGACGATGATTGGTACGATGGTTACGATTGGTACGACAAACCATACTATGATGCTACAGAGAACGCCATAGCTCTCGCGCAGACACTCAACGGCACATGGACCGGAACTATCGTCAACGAGTACACCAACGATAACGGCATACGTCAGCAGACACAATGCAGTGCCGACTTCACCTTCGTACAGTATCGTTACGATGCCATCAACGGCACGGGCTACGAGACCGACTACGACGGCACGGGTCGTAAGCAGACGTTGCCTTTCAAGTGGTATGTCGACTATCGCACCGGCAATGTTTATGTAGAGTACACTGAAAGCGGCTACCGCTTCCTGCTCGATGCCAACGGCAACAGCAAGTACTCAGGCTTCTCGCTCGACAACAGTCGCTTCAACGGAGTGATGGAGGGTGTGAACAACGACGAGTTCGTCTTCTTCGATCTCTATCGTGTTCGTGGCTACAGCGCACCGCACAAGCTGAAGAGTGCCGACTCTACTGCTACCGTTAGCTTCGGCAAGGGCGAAGGCAAGCAGTTTGAAATAAGCGATGCACCAGTGATGCTGCGCAGAAGATAATATAATAATACAGTTTTTACACTCAATCTTTATCATCCGCATCGACCGACGCAGACATTCGTAACGGTCGATGCGGATGCTCGTATCGGTCGGTGCGGATGCTCGTATCGGTCGACGCGGATGCCATGTCTCAGCCTTTTATTATTCTTTACATTCTGTTCTTCTGACTGTCTCCTGCCCCCGTACCCTTATACTTGCTTCTCGTAGTATTGAACTTGTAGCGGACTGTCAATGATATCTTGCTTGTCGAGAACTCATCGAAGACAGTTTCCTTCAGTTTGCCGTATTTTCCAATGATATGACTGTCGTTCGTGCCGAACACGTCGCTGACATAAAGTTGCAGCGTCAGGCAGTCTTTCAGAAAACCTTTGTATATAGACAAGTCGGTGTTGAACATCGGTTTGTAGATATAATGGTTCTCCTCATATCCCTTTGTGATATAAGTCATCATCACGGAGAACATCGCCCATTTCGTATCGAATGTGTTGTTGAATCGGAACATCGCCACCGGCTTGTTAAGATACTGTCCGTCTCTTGTCTGCAACTCGAACCATTGCTTCTCGACCATTGCCGACAGCATAGGATGCCAGATGCCGAAGGTGGGCTGCAAGTTGAGCGTAGAAGTCACATTATTGTACGATTTGCCGTTTATCATCCTCATCAATCCGATGGTGGCATTGTCCTTATATATCTCCACCGTCTGATAAATGGGATCGGATACATGCTCATAAGTCAGGTTGAAAGTCAGCCATTTGTAGGCGAGGTCGTAACTTATATTTCTTGAAATCTCTGAAACAAGAAACGGGTTACCGGTCTCGTATGTATAGTGATTGCTATACTGTACGCCGCTTCTTAATACCCAGTAGTTAGGTCGGTTGATGTCGGCTGCATAGCTCAGCTGCATCTGTACATTGCCGATTGGCATCGAAAGGCTGAGAGACGGAAACCACTCGCCATAAGTCTTGCTTTGCTCCGCCATATACTGACTATCGTCATAATATTTGAAGTCCACATTCTCGTATCTCAAACCCGCTTCCATGTTCAGCTTGCCGAAGTCGCGATTATAGGTTACGAACGCAGAAGCCATGCCTTCCTTTATGCGGTCTATTACATTGTCGGCAAGAGTGTTCGGGATTATGGTGTAGTTGGTATTGCGGTTTGTGAACGAATACTCGCCTCCTACCGACAAATCACCACCCAGAAGCGGATAAGAGAGCACCATTTTGGAAGCTATCAGGCGGTTGTATTTTGAAGTGGTACTGCTTACAAGTTGGTTTTGTATTTCCGAGTTTACCTCCTGATAATGCTCATCTATATTGTTGCGATTGTTTCCTTTCGACCAAAACCAATCGGTATTGAAGTCAATACCCAATTTACCTATCTTGCCTACATAATATATATTGCTTGACCAGTTGCTGTTCTGACCAAACTCCGATCTGATATAAGTGGTGGTCTCCGTCAATACTTCATCTCTCAGCACAGATCCTTCCGTCTTTCCGTCTGTTTGCAGTTTAGGATTGCGCAAGAAACTAATACTTGCTCCCAACGAATTGTTGTCGTCAAACTGATAACTGGCATTCAAGCGAGAACTAAAAGTCTCGGTTTTGTTCTTCCAACGTGTTCTGTCCTGTTGGTTCAATGTCTTGTCGAGATAAGTCATCTGCTGCAAGTCCTTCTCGTCTGGCGACGATTGTTTTGAGCCATAGGCGTAAGCGCCAAGCTCCAATCCGTTTCTGCGATAGTACAAATTCAGACGGGCATATCCTCCCATGTTCTTTTTCTCGTCGTATGATCCTTCTGTTGTAGCGTCAAATCCGAAACCGTCGCCCTGTATCTTCTTTGTGGTGATACGTATAACAGCTTTCGTGCTTGCAGCATAACGAGCGCCAGGGTTAGCGATTACCTCCACCGACTTGATGTTGTCCGAACTCAAGCGGTCGAGTTCACTTCTATCCCTCATCTGTCGTCCGTTGATATAGATGATAGGCTCGCCACGTCCGAACACCTTGATATTGCCGTTTTGTGCAGACACGTTAGGTATGCGGTCGAGCAGATGCTCCATTGTTCCTGCCTTTTCAAGAACAGACCCAGCAACGGTTGTTGTCATTCCGCCATTCTTAAGTATAGTCTTAGGCTGAAACGACTTCACCACCACTTCTCCAAGCACCTTGCTGTCTGCCACCATCTTTATCACACCAGCATTCTCGCCTGTACAATCCTTCCATGCAGTCTTGTATCCTACAGATGTAACCTTTATTATTCCATTGTTGCAAGCCGAATCGATGGCAAAATGTCCATCCTCACCGCTTACAACACCTTTCACGAAAGCAAAATCCTGCCTGTTCAAAAGCACGACATTGGCAAATGCCAAAGGTTCGCCTTTCTCATCCACAATCTTTCCCTTTATATCCTGTGCCATCATCGGTGTGATAGCCGAGAAGCATAGAAACGTTATAAGCGTTCTCTTATTCATAGTTTCTATTTTCTATTTCGCTGGAGCAAAAGTAAGAAAAAAGCGTCAGAAAAGCAAGGGGGTGTATAGAATTTTTTTGGAAGAAAAGGGTGGATAATTAGCTCAAGACTTTTTTTAATGTATTTATGCAGTGTATAGACTGCATGTTTTAGGCGATTTATGCAGTGTATGGACTGCATATGAACTGGGCACTAATGAAAATTTGACAGAAATCTCTGCAAAAACTTGGAGCATATAAATAAATATCGTATATTCGTGGCAAAATGGAAATAATATGGCAACAACAAACTAAGCAATATCCATATGAGAAAAACCGTTGTTATAGAATTACTACGCAAGTATTTCAGCACTCAACCTGTGTTGAAAGCATGGCTATTCGGCTCTTTCTCAAGAGGAGAAGAAACTCAGGATAGTGATGTGGACATTATCGTCTCTTTGGACAAAAGCAAACCGATAGGTCTGAAATTCTTTGGAATGTGGAGCGATTTGGAAGAACTGTTAGGGCGTAAGGTCGATTTGGTATCAGAGGGAACTCTGCTGCCTTTCGCTAAAGAGTCTGCAGAACGAGATAAAATCTTAGTGTATGAGAGAACGAATTAGAGATAAAAGCCGGTCAAGCAAATGGCAATCATCGTTTGCCTTTGCTTGACCGATTTTTATTGTTATAGAACTATAGTGTGATGTCTTTCACGTAGTTCTTTTTATAGTATCCATATAATGCAATGGAGGCTATCATCAGAATTGCGATATAGATACAGTTCTTCAAAGTTACGGTGTCTTTCACGTTTGCTGCAACATAGAAAGGTACTGCAATGAAGAACACTCGAGACAACATATGTGCTATGTTAGAGAAATAAGCCTTCTTGAACATCGTAAGCCTAATTGTCTCATCAATACCTTCGTACTTTTTTATGAAGGCTTGCTCCTTAAGCTCATAATCAAGACTATAGTGTCTGCCTATACCGAACCAAATAAGTGCCCATGCAATGAAGAATGTTGCAGAAATGAAGCCACCTGTTTCTTCGTCCAAAAGACAGCTGAAAGGTGTATCGGTTATGGTTAGGTAAGAACCAAACAAAACAACAAGGAAGATAATCCATACTCCCATGGATACCATTCCGTTCTTAATGTGTCTATCCATATCGTGTCGTTTTAATTGTTATAGGATAAAAGTTATTTACTGAATGCAAATATATAGAAATTAATTTGAAACACAAATAGGTTAGAATGAAATGTTTTGATAAATTTATTGCTGTCCAGTAAAACAAATAGTGTTCAACATTGGGGTAACTAATTGTTTACCGGACAGCAATATAATGGTATTTACTTCTTCATCAGCGATACGGCGAAGCCGCCGCCGCGTGCCTGCTTAACCTTCAGCACGTCGCCCTTCTTCACGGTGCGGTGCAGGATGGTGTAAGCCTTCGGGTTCTTCTCGTAGTCGGCGTTCTTGCCGTCCTGGTAGATGGCGCAGTCGTACTTGGCACCTACGTCGAGGAAGTCGAGCTTCACGGTAGTCTGACGGGCGTTGTTGGTCTTTCCGCCCACGAACCAGTTGTCCGTGCCCTTCGCTTTGCGAGCCACGGTGATATACTCCGCCGGTTCAGCCTCCAGATACTTTGAATCGTCCCAGTCGCAAGCCACGTCGCGTATGAACTGGAAGGCGTCGTCGTACTTCTCGTAGTGTTCGGGCAGGTCGGCTGCCATCTGCAGCGGCGAGTACATCACGAGGTAGAGTGCGAGCTGTCCGCAGAGCGTGGTGTGTACGTACGACGGGTTGTCGCTCCATTCTTTCAGGCGCGTCTCGAAGATGCCCGGCGTGTAGTCCATCGGTCCGCCCTGCAGGCGTGTGAAGGGCAGCATGACGGTGTGGTAGGGCACCGAACCGCCGAACGCCTCGTACTCTGTGCCGCGTGCCGACTCATTGCCCACGAGGTTAGGCCATGTGCGACAGATGCCGGTGGGGCGTGTTGCCTCGTGAGCGTTCACCATGATGTGGTGCTTGGCTGCGGTCTCGACGACGCGCTGGTAGTGGTTGTTCATAAGCTGCGAGTAGTGGTACTCGCCGCGCGGTATGATGTCGCCTACGTAGCCTGTCTTCACAGCATCGTAGCCGTACTTGTTCATAAGCTGGAACGCATCCTCAAGGTGTCGCTCGTAGTTGAGTGCCGACGAAGATGTCTCGTGGTGCATCATCAGACGCACGCCCTTCGAGTGAGCATATTCGTTGAGATATTTGATGTCAAAGTCGGGGTAGGGTGTCACGAAGTCGAACACGTCGAGCTTCTGATGACCGAACCAGTCCTCCCAACCCTCGTTCCATCCCTCGACGAGCACCTCCTGCAAGCCGTTCTTGGCTGCGAAGTCGATGTAGCGCTTCACCTCGGCTGTAGTGGCACCGTGCTTGCCGTTGGGTCTGCACTTCGAGTAGTCGGTCTCGCCGAGACGCACCGAAGGCAGGTCGTCGGTGTACGCCCATGTCTTTGTGCCCACGATCATGTTCCACCACACGCCACAGTATTTCGTTGGGTGAATCCACGATGTGTCCTCAATCTTGCACGGCTCGTTGAGGTTGAGCGTGAGTTTCTTCGAGAGCATGTCGCGTGCGTCGTCGCTCACCAGCACCGTGCGCCACGGCGTGTTGAACGGAGTCTGTATGAAGCCCTTGCGTCCTACGGCGTCGGGCGTGAGCCACGACTCGAACATGAGCGTCTTCTCGTCGAGGTTGAGGTGCATCGTAGGGTAGTCGAGACACGCTGCCTCGTGTATGTTGATGTAGAGTCCGTCCTTGGTCTTCAGCTGCAGCGATGTCTGCACGCCCGTGTCGGAGAACACCGTCGTAGACGAGTTAGCCTTGTACGCCTTGCGGTTCTTGCTTATCACCTCGCGTATGCCCGTGAGCGGCGTAATCTGATACTCGTACTCCTGCGTGTCGTAGTCGCCCGGAATCCAGTAGGCGGTGTGGTCGCCGGTCATTGCAAACTGTGTGTGCTCCTCCTTTATCACGAAGTAGTTGAGGTCCTGCTGCTGCGGGAACTCGTAGCGCAAGCCCATACCGTAGTCGTAAACGCGGAATCTTAACTTGATGTTGCGGTTGCTCGACGGCTGGTTGAGGCTTACCTCAAGTTCGTTGTAGTTGTTGCGAATTGTCTTTGTCTCGCCCCATACCGGTGTCCATGTCTCGTCGAACGAGGATGTCTTCGATGCTGTTTCCTTGAATCCGTCCATCAGGTCGGTCTCCTCCATGCCCTTCGATGCGTGCTTGTCGCGAGCAAGCTCCAGTCCGAGGTGCGAGGGGTTAATCACCTTCTTGCCCTTGTAGCTCATTTCGTACGTAGGACGTCCGTTGTCCGTGAGCGAAAAGGTCAGGCTCACGTTGCCGTCGGGCGAAGCGACGGTCTGTGCCGATGCCATGGCAGGCATTAAAGCAAGCACAGCCAGAATGTCTTTAGTTTTCATATCAAAGATGTTTATATTGTTATTCTTTAGGCTTTTATGTGTTGCAAAGTTAAAAATCTTATGTATAATAACGCGGTTATACACCTATTAATATATATAATGTATGTATGAAAACGTTTGCAACGTGTGGTGTATAAACGAAAAAATCGGGTGTCTCACGACATCCGATTTTCAAAAACAAACTACTTAAAAACTAATCTACTAAAACAAATCAAAATATCTTATATGCGAAATTATGCGTTATTGTTCTTATTACGGTGGCAAAATTACGAATAAATACAATTCGTTCCAAATCTTTTTCTACTTTTTTTGCTTGATTTAGAGCAAGAAGTGACGATTTGGAAGAATTGTGTTATTAAATGTAACAAAAGTGTTAGTGTGTAGGCGTGTGTGTAAACGTTTGCTTAGAAACGCGTCATAAATTCCACTACAATCTTGTCTCTTTCCGAGCGATGAGCTATGCCGCCGTCGCGATAGAAATACTTCTCGTAGTTGAGACGTATGTCGCTGACGAACGGCTTCTTCAGACTCAGCGTCACGCCGCCGGTCAATCGCGAGCGTTGATAGTCGTTCACGATGAGTTTGCCCTCCGTGTTCGCCTTGCCGTCGGCGTATCGAGTGCCGTCGCTGTGGTCGCTCATGTAGTCGTAGCGCACGAGCGGAGTGACGTATCTTATCAGTCCCTTCCTCACCTTTATGTCGTAGCTCACGAACGAATTGAAGGCGTGTACGGCTTTGAATGTGTTGTCGGCATAGTGCTTGTAGAGATATTCCGCCTCGATGTGCCAACCCTTCTGATGCCAGTAGGCTCCAGCGTCGTACATCATGATGTTTGTAGCATCGGGCTTTATCTTCTGCGTGCTCAGCGTGAGGTTGAAACCGTGAGGCATGAGCAGTTGCGCTTTTGCAGAGAAATTGACGTTCTTTGTCCAGAAGTCCTTCTGGTTGGTCAGTCCGGAGCCGTTGAAGAGTCCGGCTTCGAGCACTATCGGGAAGCCTACGTTGAACGTATAGCCCAATGCAGCACCCACATCGCGCACGTTGCCCACTTGCTTTGCTATGAACGAGCGGTTGGCGAAGTACTGCTGGTGGGGCGAGCGATGGGCATCGATGGTGAACGGCACGCGCATCTGTCCAATGGTGAACTGCATCGTCTGCCAGGGTTTCAGGCGTGTGTAGGCATCGAGCATCTTTATCTTGCCCTCGTCGCAGAGGTCAATCTCAGCCTTATAATATATAATAGGTGAGAGCACTCCGTCGATACTCACGCGAGCGTTGCGCACCTCGAAGCGGTGTTCGCCCTCCTCGGTCTGCAGTTCGTACTTTGAGCGTATTGTTCCGTGGACGTTGATTGAAGCTTTTGCCTTTGCTTCGGGTTCGCTTTTCTGTGCGGTCTGCTGTGCCATTGCTGTTGTGGCAGCAAGACACAGCAGAGCTGTTGTGATGAATGTCTTCATTGTTTGTTCGGTTATTATTTCCGGGTGCAAAGGTCGTCATTCGGTTTTGTCACTACGTGTCAAGGGTGTTACGATGTTGTTACATTTCATTCCTCGCCTCGATAATGTGTAAGCGTAAATTGATATACGCAAACAGAAATTAGTTGTAAGATTTTTGTAGCAAAGTGTTTTGTAAATAAATATATTTGTGTACCTTTGCAATATCAATCGTTGCAAAAACGATTGTTGAAACCATAAATAATGTAACAACTATGAAGAGAAAAACAATTCTGACATCAGCCATTCTCGCTCTGCTTGCAGTGGGTCAGGGTCATGCCGACAACAGTTTTGTCGTGAAAGACTCGAACACGGGCAAAAAGCAGTTGGAGGGGAAGCTGAGCACAGTAAGTCGTATCTGCTTCAAGAACGGCAAGATGGAAGTAAGGTTCGCCGACAAAACCACACGCGAACTTGCGTTCACCAACTCTACCGTGCTGTACTTCGAAGGCGAACCGACGAGCGTGACGCAGGTCGTAGGCGGAGCCGAAGGCTTGCAAGTGATGTATCAGGGTGGCTTTGTATCGGCTACCGGACTCACCAGTCCTGTCCATGCAGCCATTTACAACATCAGCGGACAGCGTGCCATGAGCCTCAAGGCTTGGGACGGCACACCGGTCAGCACCGATGCGCTCAGCAGTGGTGTGTATATTCTGAAAGTAAACAACAAGTCAATTAAATTTGTAAAGAAATGAAGAAATTTTTCTCTATAGCGGCACTCGCATTAGCGATGTCAACAGGCGTACAGGCTCAGACCGACGTCGTACCCAACCGTATGATTGTCAGCTCGAAAGTTGACAGCAAGGCGTATGCAGTAGAACACGTAGACAGCATCTATTTCGCACGCAAAGAGGGCGAGGTAAAGGCAAACGTAGAATTCATCTCTTATGAGAAGAACGAGGACGAGGGCGACATCGTGTACGTAAAGGTGACACGTACTGACCCAAAAAGTACTTTCAAGATTGACGTTCTGCCTACAAACACCGCAAAGCGGTACGACGATATCACCTTCGCACGCTACTTCGAGCAACAGTCTACTTCTCAGAAACTCACAGAAGACTTTGCACAGGGCAAGCTCTCCGGCTTCGCACGTGAGTTCACAGCCAACACTCCGTACACTGTTGTGACCCTTGCTTACGACGAGTATGGCGTACCGTGCCAGGTGTCTCGCGCTAACTTCACCACTCCGAAGGTGCCTACAGTGGGCACTCCGTCTGTGACATACACTATCGACGAGACCACATCAAACAGTTTCACACTCACCGTCACTCCTAACAAGGACTGCGAGGAGTTCTACTGGTGTATGTTCGAGAAGGGTAAGGCACAGGAGCAGTTTGAGCAGTGGGGACCGATGATGGGCTTTTCCAACATTGAGGCTATGATTAAGCAGTTCAGCGGCAAGCCTTACTCTGATGAGGCTACAAACACATGGAAAGAACTTGCTCCAGGTACCGACTATGAGGTAGCAGTGTTGCCTGTTGACGTTGAGGGCAACTTCGGCGATCTCGTCTACATCTACGTAACGACAAAGGCGCAGGGTGGCGACGGTGTTGCTCAGGTAGGCGTAACCGTAGGTAAGTATGAGAATAGTGGTGGTTCATATGTGCAGACCATAACCTTCACACCGAACGACCAGACCCTCCTCTTCCACGACCTTATCTGCCTTAAGAGTGAATACGAGAAGAACGGTGGCGACAAGTGGGCTACCGAATTACTCAAGGAGGATAATTCTCAGGATCCGAACTGGAATCAGTATGGAGTAGACAAATATATTTTCGAGGCAACTCCTAACACTGCCTACTACGCTCTTGCTCTCGCAAAGAACGCTAAGGGCGAGTGGGGTCCGCTCACAAAGCACGAGTTTACAACAGGTGCAGCTCCTTCTGGCGTAGCTCCTGCTAAGGTTGTATCGCTTCCGAAGCGCGTAGCTGCGAAGAAAGCAGCCAAGCGCACAGCCGTAGTGCCGGTTAAGCGTAGCCTTCAGCTTGTGAAGTAATACGTTTATACAATAATATTTAGGGGCTGCAGTTGCTTTGACTGCAGCCCCTAAACATATCCGCTATTTGCCGTTTCTCCAATAGATAATGCTCTGCACCGCCCCTCTGGTTAGCAGAAAAGTGAGAAACGCCAACCATAAAGCATGGTTTTGCCACTCGCTGCGTAGCGACAGGTACACACCGAAGAAGACGAGCATAGCCGCAGCCGTTGCTGCGAACATGCCACGTGTGTTTGTTGTACCAATGAAAACACCATCCCAGATAAATGCCGCCAAACCACAGATGGGTATCAGCACAGCCCACGGCGCATATTCGGCTGAGGCTGCTACGACCTCAATATCGTCAGTTAGCAGCCGTAGAAATCCTGTTCCGCCCACCGCATACACCATTGTGTAAGCTACCGTGAGTGCGAAACCCCAACCAAATAGTCGGCGCACCGTTCGGCTGAATTCCACATGGTTGCCTGCTCCGTAATGCTTTCCGCACAACGCTTCACCCGCAAAGGCGAAGCCATCCATCACGTACGAATAGAGCGTGAAGAGCTGCATGAGCAGTGTGTTCACCGCCAAGACCACTGCGCCCTGCGCTGCACCTGCCGAGAGGAAGTAGAAGTTGACTGCCACGAGGCACAACGTGCGCAGGAAGATGTCGCGGTTCACGCTGAAGAAGCGTCGCATCGCCGTGCCCTCCATTATCCTTTGCCACTGCACATGGCGCAAGATGCGCTTGCCATAGGTCGTAGCCCACAGTGTGATACTGACGAGCAGACCGGCATATTGAGCTACGAGCGTACCTAATGCGATGCCCTCCACCTTCATGCCGAACGCATACACGAACGTGCAGCTGGCTACGATGTTCACCACGTTCTGCATTATGGAGATGAACATCGGCAGACGCGTGTTCTGCATACCGATGTACCACCCCGTCAGACTGTAAAGGCAGAGCATTGCCGGAGCACCCCACACACAAATGCGGAAATAGTGCCATGCCTCGGCGTTAATCTCTGCGGATGCCCCGACAAGAGCGAGAGCGACTGAGCCAAGCGGTTTTTGTAAGATGATGATGAACGCAGCCACAGCCATTGCCACCACTATGGAACGTGCGAGCGTTGTTGCCACGTCGTTCATGTCGCGTCTGCCGAGTGCCTGCGAGGTCATTCCGCTTGTGCCCATGCGCAGAAAACCGAACACCCAGTAGACCACGTTGAATATCATAGAACCGACAGCCACCGCTCCGATGTACACGGCGTTGCCCAAATGTCCCGACACCGCCATATCGACGAGCCCCAATAGAGGTACGGTGATGTTAGCCACAATCGATGGCAGTGCTATGCTGAGTATGCGTTTGTCTATGTTCTGCATCTTTGTTGTTCTTATTTGGTTACCTTGAAAGTCCGCCACAATTTATCGCCACGTATTTCGAGCGGCATAGGTATGTTGTCGGTGAAAAGTTGGCCCGTGCCAAGTCCTTGCGGCATGGTTATGCTTTCGCCGTAGACATCGGCAGCAAACTGTGCTATTGCGTTCAGTCCTACGTTGCTCTCCAACGCACTTGTTATCCACGAGCCGATGCCGCGCTTGCCAGCGAGTGCTATCCATTCGCGCGAACCGTACATTCCGCCGTGCAGCGACGGCTTCAGTATTATATAATGTGGGCGGATACGGTCGAGCAACTCTTCCTTTTCCGTTTTATCATTCACGCCAATCAGCTCCTCGTCGAGTGCGATTGGTATCGGCGTAGCCTTGCATAGTGCTGCCATCTCCTCCCATTGGTGCTGGCGTATTGGCTGTTCAATGGAGTGTATGTCGTACTGTGCAAGCTGTTCGAGGCGCTGCAGTGCGCAGTCGGCTGTAAATCCGCCGTTGGCATCCACCCTGAGTTCAATCTGTTCTTTCGTGAATGTGCTGCGTATGTGGCGCACAAGGTCGAGTTCGCGGTCGAAGTCGATAGCACCAATCTTCAGCTTTACGCATCTGAATCCGGCACGCATCTTCTCCTCCAGGCGTTGCAGCATCTCGTCGTAGTTGCCCATCCACACAAGTCCGTTGATAGGTATTCCGGCTTCGCCACGTGCGAAGCTGTTGTCGAACAGCACGCCTGTACCACCGCGTTTGAGGTCGAGCAGAGCCGTTTCGAGTCCGAACAGCACAGATGGGTAGGGGCGCAATGTGTCATAATCGATGCTGCCCTTTGCTTCAACCATGCTGCACATCTCTTCCAGTCGCTCCTCGTACTCGGGCTTAGCGTCGCAGCTAAGGTCGGGTAGCGGAGCACATTCGCCCACGCCACGTATGTCGGGACGTGCGTCGTCGGTGGCCGTGACGAACCACGACTGACGTGTGGTGTACACTCCGCGCGATGTGCCGGCAGGTTGCTTGAAGTGGAGCGTGTGTGGGGCGATGCTTATCTTTATGCTCATGTTCTATGATTGTTAGTTTTTTCCAGCTATAACTTCATCCATTCTGATGTCGTGCTCCTCGCACTCAATGCTTTCCACGAGTTGGAAATCGAAGCAGATGCCAATCTTGTAGGCACAGCCGAGCTGTGGCAGCAGTCGGTCGTAGTAGCCCTTGCCGCGTCCCATGCGGTTGAGTTGGCGGTCGAAAGCCACGCCAGGGATTACGGCGAGGTCAATCTGGGCATAGTCGCTGAACACTTCGCCCACGGGTTCCATGATGTTGTAAGCACCTTGTTCGAGGCTCTGCGGACCGGTGTAGCAGCGCAGTTCCATTGTTCCCTCGCCTGTTACGCGAGGCAGCAGTACGCGCTTGCCGCTTGCCAGCAGCGCATCGACGAGCGTATGTGTGTACACCTCGTCGGGCAGTGAGTAGTAGAGCATTACGGTGTGAGCATCCTTCAGTCGCTGGTGTGCGAGCAGACGCATAACTACAACAAACGACAGTTCGCTGAGCTGCTGGCTCGTGAACTGTCGTTTGCGGTTCTTTATCTCCTTGCGGAGTTCTGATTTTTTCATATAAACTGAAGTTTGATTTAGTTGAGAGTTGAGATATGTACTCAACTCTCAATTTACTTCTTAATAACCGGCTTCTTCGGGAATGCCTCGTTGTTCTTGAACACCTCCAAAGCTTTCTCTATCGTCGGGTCATCGAGATTGATGTATGCCGTCCAAGCCTGGTCGTCCATGATGTTGTATATGATGCGCGAGTTGATGAACTTCTCGAGCAACTTATGCGACTTGCGTATCATCAGGTTGCGGCGCTTCAGTCCGTTCTTTTCGGCGTATGTAGCGAACTGCTCCACCGTGTTCTGCTGCACGAGATATTTCGACAGCGACATCATATCGACGAAAGTGTTCAGTTTCGGGCGGTTGTTGTCGGTGTAGGTGAAGGCGAACTGCAGTATGAGTCCCGACATGGCAGCCTGCTTGTAGTAGCTTGTCATGCCGAGCGTGTCCTCGGGCACGAAGATGTCGGGCGTGATGCCACCACCGCCGTACACCGTACGTCCGATGCCGGTGTGGTAAGCCGGTCCCTGATGCTTTATGCTATCCTGCGAGAAGAACTCGCCGTGCTCGTATCGTGTCACGATATCGCTCTCGTAGTCCTTTGTGTCGCCCGCGGTGAACGGCTTCTGTATGCAACGACCCGACGGGGTGTAGTAGCGTGCTATGGTGAGGCGTATCATCGAGCCGTCGGGGAAACCGAGCTGCTGCTGCACCAGTCCCTTGCCGAACGAGCGTCGTCCGATGATTGTGCCGCGGTCGTTGTCTTGTATGGCTCCGGCGAAGATCTCCGATGCCGATGCCGACCCCTCGTTGATGAGCACGCAGAGTGGCAGTTTCTGATACGAACCATGGCCGTCTGAACGGAAGTCTTGACGTGGCGACTTGCGTCCCTCCATGTACACGATGAGCTTGTTCTTCGGCAGGAACTCGTTAGCCATCTGCACCGCCGAGTTCATGTATCCGCCCGTGTTGTCGCGCAAGTCGATAACTAAGCTCTTGAAGTTCTCCTGCGAGAGCTGAGCCAGCGCGATGAGCATTTCCGGATAGGTGGTCTCGCCGAAACTTCTCACCTTGATGTAGCCCGTGTTCTTGTCAAGCATGTATGCAGCAGTGATGCTCTTCTGCGGTATGTCGCCACGAGTGATGGTGAAGTATTTCACCTTCTTTTGTCCGTAGCGCACTACACCGAGCTTCACCTTCGTGTCCTTCGGACCCTTCAGTCGGCGCATAGCCTCCTCGTTGGTCACTATCTTGCCCACGAACGGCTTGCCATCGACACTCACAATCTTGTCGCCGGCGAGTATGCCAGCACGTTGTGCCGGTCCGTTCTTCACCACGTTCTGCACGCGTATGGTGTCCTGTCGTATGGTGAACTCGATGCCTACGCCCGAGAACGAGCCTTTCAAGTCGTCAGCCACCGCCTGCGCATCCTTCGCTGTGATGTACACGGAGTGGGGGTCGAGGTCGGCAAGAATCTGCGGTATGGCAACGTCGACAAGCGAGTCGATGTCTACCTTGTCCACGTACTGGTCGTTGATGATGTGCAGCAAGTTGGACAATCGGTTAGAACCCGAGTTGATGATATTTAGTCGATTGCCAGAGAAATGGTTTGCGTAGAATGTGCCAATGAGTATGCCCACAATCACGCAGAGTGCCATTATCAACGGCATGAACCTATTTTGTTTCTTTGTGTTCATAATCGTCTGGATTGAGATAAGTTACTTCTATATTGGCGCGTCGGAGCAAGTCGATGCCGTCGGTAAGGCGGTACTGTTCGGCATATATCACGCGCTTTATGCCAGCCTGAATGATGAGCTTTGCGCACTCGATGCAAGGCGATGCCGTTACGTAGAGTGTTGCGCCTTCGCTGTTGTTGGAGCTGCGTGCCAGTTTGGTTATGGCGTTCGCTTCGGCGTGCAGCACATAGGATTTAGTGGTGTTCGTCTCGTCCTCGCATACGTTCTCGAACCCACTCGGTGTGCCGTTGTAGCCGTCGCTGATGATCATCTTCTCTTTCACCACCAGTGCGCCCACCTTGCGACGTTGGCAGTAGCTGTTCTCCGCCCAGATGCGTGCCATGCGCAGATAGCGTAGGTCGAGGTTGAGCTGCTTGCTCTCGTTTGTTTCGTTTGTTGGCATAATGATATGTTGTTTGTATTTGCTTGTTGCCAGAGGCAGCGTGTGTATCCTTGCTATCTCTTGATGCCGTTGCGTTCGAGCAGGGCATCGATGGTTGGCTCCTGTCCGCGGAAGCGTTTGTAGAGCGTCATCGGGTGCTCGGTGCCACCCTTCGAGAGTATATTGTCGCGGAAGCTCTGTGCCGTCTTTTGGTCGAAGATGCCGTTCTTCTTGAACACGCTGAATGCATCGGCATCGAGCACCTCTGCCCATTTGTAGCTGTAGTAGCCGGCAGCGTATCCGCCCGCCATGATGTGCGAGAACTGAGTTGTCATGCACGTGTCGGGCAGCTGCTTCGTCACCATGGCTTTCTCCCATGCCTTCTTCTCGAACGGAATGATGTCGGCTGCGAACTCCTTCTTCTGTGTGTAGTAAGCCATATCGAGCAGTCCGAAGCTCACCTGACGCAGACAGGCGTAAGCCGCCATGAAGTTGCGCGAGCGCACGATGCGTTCGATGAGATCGTCGGGCATCGGTTCGCCCGTCTTGTAGTGGAAGGCGAATGTGCGCAGGAATTCTTTCTCTACCGAGTAGTTCTCCATGAACTGCGAGGGCAGCTCTACGAAGTCCCACCACACGTTGGTGCCGCTCAAACTCTCGAAGCGTGTGTTGGCGAACATGCCATGCAGCGAGTGGCCGAACTCGTGCAGGAAGGTCTCCACCTCGCCCAAGGTGAGCAGTGCCGGCTTCTCGTCGGTGGGTTTCGTAAGGTTCATCACCACGCTCACGTGCGGACGCACGTTCACGCCCTTGCGGTCTATCCACTGACCCTGGAACTCGGTCATCCAGGCACCGCCCTGTTTGCCCTTGCGCGGGTGGAAGTCGGCGTAGAACACGGCGAGGAACGAGCCGTCCTTGTCGAACACCTCGTAAGCCTTCACGTCGGGATGGTACACCTGGATGTCCTTGCTCTCCTTGAACGTGATGCCGTACAGGCGCGTTGCCAGTCCGAATACGCCGTCTATTACCTTCGACAGTTCGAAGTAGGGGCGCAGCATCTCGGCATCGAGGTTGTACTCGCGCATCTGCAGCTTGTGCGAGTAGAAGCTGAAGTCCCACGGCTCCATCACGAAGTCGTCGCCCTCGGTCTGCTTCGCCTCGCGCTCCAGAGCCTTCACCTCCTCAACGGCTGTGGGGCGGTATGCGTCGATGAGGTCGTTGAGCAGCTTGTACACGTTCTCGGCGTTGGATGCCATGCGATGCACGAGCACGTAGTCGGCGTATGTCTCGTAGCCCAACAGCTGCGCTATCTCGCGACGCAGGTTGATGAGTCGCTTGCATATTTCGAGGTTGTTCTCCGTGTTGTCGTGTGTGCCCTCGGTGTTGCGCGCCATGTATAGCTGGCGACGCAGTTCGCGCTGAGTGGAGTAGGTCATAAAGGGCGAGTAGCTCGGATAGTCGAGTGTGAAGAGCCAGCCCTCCTTGCCAGCCTCTTTTGCTGCGAGAGCAGCCGCCTCGCGTGCCGTTTCGGGCAGTCCGTCAAGCTGTGCCTCGTCGGTTATGTTCAGCGTGAACGCCTTGTTCTCCTTCAGCAGGTTCTGCGAGAACTGCAGCGAAAGCAGACTTGCCTCCTCCGTGAGGTTGCGCAGACGTTCCTTGCCCTCGTCGTCGAGCAGCGCACCGCTACGCACGAAGCCGTCGTAGCAGTTGTCGAGCAGCATCTGCTCCTCGGCAGTCAGCTCGCGATGGTTTTCGTACACGTATTTGATGCGCTCGAAGAGTCGCTTGTTCAGCTTCACGTCGTTGGCGTGCTTTGTGAGTATTGGGCTCATCTTCTGCGCCAAAGCGTCGAGCTCGTCGCAGGTCTCGGCACTGAGCATACACGAGAATACGGTCGACACGCGCGAGAGCAGGTCGTAGTAGTTCTCGCCGTTCTCGTTGTCGACACGCACGATGGTGTTCTCAAAAGTGGGAGCTTCGGGGTCGTTCACGAGCTTCTCTATCTCCTCGTCATCGCGGCGTATGCCCTCAAGAAAAGCCTCCTCGTAGTCGCCAATCTCGATGCGGTTGAACGGAACGGTGTCGTGTGGGGTGTTATAAGGTTCAAAAAACGGATTCTTGCGCTCCGTTTGTGTTGTGTTATTCTCTAACATACTAAATTCAAAAATGTGTGATATATCACTGCAAATTTACAGAAAATATCACACATGCGTTCAGTCCTTAGGGTTTTTAACTTATATTATAATCGTGTAGAAGTTAAGCTGTTGTCATCTGCGCCGACCGTTGCGGACGTCTGCGTCGACCGATGCGGATGTCTGCGTCGACCGTTGCGCGCTCCGCATATAACATGTTGAATATTAATAAAAAGCCTAAAAAACGCGCGCGTTCTTCCTTAATGTGCAGAAATAAGTGTAATTTTGTAAGTTGAAAACAATTATTATAATGATAATGAAACGGTTAATATTTATTTTTACAGCATTAATCATGTGTGTTACAAGCATGTCGGCAGCTGGGAAACTGTCGATTAAGGACATCACGAGTGGTAAGTTTGCGGCTAAAACCGTAAATGGTATAAACCCCATTGAAGGCACAGACACTTACGCACGCATCAGCGACGACGGCAAGCGTGTGGAGAGCTACTCGTTCAAGACGGGCAAGAAGATAGCTACACTCTTCGACGTCGACAACACGATGGGCCAGAAGATAAAGGACTTCGACGGATATATCCTCTCGCCTGACGGCACACGTATGCTCATACAGACCGAGACGGAGCGCATCTACCGCCGCTCGTTCCGCGCCACATACTACATATACACCATCGCTTCGCGCAAGCTGGCACGCCTATCCGACGGCGACAAACAGCAGGTGCCGGTGTGGTCGTCGGACGGACTGCAGGTGGCATTCGTGCGCGATAATAACATCTTCGTGGTGAAACTGCTCTACGACAACGCCGAGATACAGGTGACGAAGGACGGCAAGCGCAACGAAGTGATTAACGGCTTGCCCGACTGGGTGAACGAGGAGGAGTTCGGCTTCAACCGTGCGCTCACCTTCAACGCCGACGGCACGATGATTTGTTGGCTGCGCTACGACGAGAAGCGTGTGAAGACATACTCGTTGCAGATGTACAAGGGAATGGATCCGGAGAAGACGGAGAATGCTCTCTATCCCGGCTATTACGAGTACAAGTACCCGAAAGCGGGCGAGGACAACAGCCTAATGTCGGCATGGAGCTACGACATCAAGTCGCACAAGATTTCAAAGCTGCAGGTGCCGCTCGATGCTGACGGCTACATGCCACGCATCAAGATGACAAACGACCCCACGCGTGTGGTGGTCTACACCATGAACCGCCATCAGGACCAGCTCTGCCTCTACAGCGTGAACCCGCGCAGCACCGTGGCGCAGCTCATTGTGAAGGAGTCGGTGCCTAAGTATGTTAAGGAGGAAGCCATGGAGGGAGTGAAGTTTATCGGCAACAACATACTGCTGCCGAGCGACCGCTCGGGCTATATGAAGCTATACGTCTACAACATGAACGGACAGCTGCTGCGCACCATCGGCGACGGCAACTACGACATAACCGCTGTGTACGGCTACGACGCAAAGACCGGCGACGTTTACTATCAGGCAGCAGCGCTCGGAGCAGCCGATCGTCAGGTGTTCGTGGCGCACAAGAATGGCAAGACACAGCGCCTCACAAACCAGAAGGGATGGAACTCGGCGCTCTTCTCAGGCGACTATCAGTACTTCATCAATACATGGAGCGACTATAACACACCTTATGTATATACTACTCGCACTCGCGAGGGTAAGGTCATCTCCACTCTTCAGGACAACGCAGCACTGAAAAAACTCGCCGCCGAGTATGGCTTCTGCAAGCGCGAGCCGTTCGAGTTCACTACCTCAGAGGGTGTGAAGCTCAACGGATGGATGCTGAAGCCGCAGAACTTCGACCCGTCGAAGCGCTATCCGGTAATCATGCACCAGTACAGCGGACCGGGCAGCCAGATGGTTAAGGACGATTGGAGCGCAGGCTCTATGGGCTCGGGCGGAGCCTTCGACTCTTACCTTGCGCAGCAGGGCTTCATCTGCGTATGCGTTGACGGACGCGGAACGGGCGGACGCGGAGCCGAGTTCGAGAAGTGTACATACCTGAACATCGGCGACCTCGAGTCGAAAGACCAGGTTGAGGCTGCGCTCTACCTCGGCACACTGCCCTATGTAGACAAGAATCGCATAGGCATCTGGGGCTGGAGCTACGGTGGATTTAATACGCTGATGAGTATGTCGGAGGGTCGTGGCGTGTTCCGCGCTGGTGTAGCTATCGCTCCACCTACCAACTGGAAGTTCTACGACTCCGTCTATACCGAGCGATACATGCGCACACCGAAGGAGAACCCCGACGGATATGCCACCAACCCGATAGAGCGTGCGGCTAAGCTGCACGGTGCGCTGCTCATCTGCCACGGCACTGCCGACGACAATGTGCATCCGCAGAACGCATACGAGTACTCGGAGGCTCTCGTACAGGCTGACAAGGACTTCCGCGAAATCTACTACACCAACCGCAACCACAGCATCTACGGAGGCAACACACGCAACCACTTGCTCAGACAGGTGGCACAGTTCTTCCAAACCGAATTGAAGTAACAATCAGGTGGTGCAGTTGTCTCCGCTCGGCTTTGCCGCTTGCCATAGCAAGAACTGCACCATCTTTTCCCCAAACCGCAAAACAAAATAAACACAATAATAATGAATATTAAACAACTTATTTCCACTGCGGCACTTGCTACTCTCGCATTCGTGCCCGGTCAGACAAATGCCCAACAGGTACCTCTCGGACGAGAACTGTGGGGCAATGTCGTACATAGCAATCGCTGGCAAGACGGCGATAAGGAGTACGGCTTCTATTCGTTTGGCGTGTCAAAGTCAATCGACGTGAACGATATGTTCACCGACGCTAATATGTACGCCAATGCAAGTGGTGCGCTGGTAGGCGACCGTCTTGACGTGATAAAATTCGACCGCTCCACAAGTTCGATGTTGCACTATAAGTATAGCGTTTCAACTGGCGAGTGTGACGACATGACATATCTTACCGACTACTTCTTGTGGGCTACCGAGACAGCCGTGTCGGCAGACGGAAAGGTGTATGGTGCTTTCTTCACTGGAGATGCTGAGAGTGTAGAGCTTGGTATTGCCGACTATGCCAACAACACACGTAGCTCCATCGGCACGCTGAACCGCTATTATGTGGCTATGGGTATCACAAAGGATAACAGACTCTATGGTATCGGCGACAACGGCAACCTCTACAAGATAGATATAAACACCGCAAAGGAAACTCTCGTAGGCTCTACGGGTGTCATCGTGAGCGATGCTACCACACAGTTTAATGTGCAGAGTGGCGAAATCGACCACGAGACCGGCATCTTCTACTGGGCTTGTACAGACGTGAAGGGTAAGTCGGCACTCTACACCGTAGACCTCACAACGGGTAAGGCAACGAAGATTGGCGACTTCATGAACAACGAGCAGATTGCGATGCTCTCAATCCCGAAGGAGACAGTGAAGGGCACAGCTCCAGCACTTGCTTCAAACATGAGCCTTGCGTTCGACAAGGCTTCGCTCACGGGTAATGTTAATTTCACTGCGCCTACAACAACATACGCAGGCGGTAAGCTCACCGGTTCGCTCAAATATGTGGTAAGCGTAGACGGCAAGGAGGCAACGAATGGCACAGTCAACGCTGGCGAGAATGTAAGTGCATCGGTAACAACAAAGCGTGGCATCCATTCTATTTCTGTCATCTGCTCTAACTCGGCAGGTAACGGACCGAAGGCATATGTCAACGGCTTCATAGGCGACGACACGCCACTCAAGCCTGCAAACGTGAAGGCTACAGTGAATGTGACAACGGGTAAGGTACAGCTCTCGTGGGATGCTGTTACGAAGGGTATCAACAATGGATATGTAGGCGATATTACATACAACGTAGTGCGCTATCCTGACAAGAAAGCTATCGCAACAGCTATAACTGTTACGTCTCTAAACGACAACCTGCCTAATGGCGATTTCACTGGATACTACTATACTGTGCAGGCTGTGAGCGGAACTCGTAAGAGCGAAGCGGTGAAGTCGAACAGTGTTTCGTTTGGCAAGCCGGTTGAACCACCATATACATTGACTATCACTAACGAAAACTCTGTCAATGTATGCACAATTCTCGACGCAAACAACGACGGTGTTACATGGAAGTATCTGCAGAACGACGGATCTAATCTTCCGGCAATAGAGATTTCTAATGGCGAAGTGACACACGACGACTGGCTTATTCTGCCTGCACTTAGCTTGAAGGCTGGTGTGCTCTACAATCTCACCTATCGTCTCGCAACAATGGGTCAGAACTATCCGGAGTTGCTCGAAGTGAAGTATGGCTCTGAGCCTACAGCTGCTGCTATGGTTCATGAGATTGCAGCGAAGAAAGAGTATTCAAATCAGGAATTCTCTACCATTAAGAACGAACTGGTAGTGGATAAGGATCAGGTGGTTTACATCGGTTTCCACTGCGTAAGTAATCCAGACTGGTGCTACCAACTCATACTCAAGGACTTTGCTGTTGTTGGCAACTCGCTGAAGGCTCCAGATGCTGTCACCGAGATATCAACAACCGCAGCTACCGACGGATCGCTCAAGGTGCGCGTTGACTTCACGGCTCCGTCGAAGGCTATCGATGGCAGCAAGCTCGACCCTTATTCTGAACTTGATGTGCGCATCATGCGCGATGGCGAGGAGATACAGTCGATGGCTGCTATTACGCCTGGTGAGAAGTGTTACTATATCGACAATTACGCTAAGGAAGGATACAACAACTACAGCATCATTGTGAACAATGAGTACGGAGTAGGTCGCGAGAGTAAGTCGGTTGAGGCTTACGTAGGCGAGGACTATCCTGCAAAGGTTGAGAACATAAAGGCTTCTGTTGGCGATAAGGGCATCACACTTTCTTGGGATCCCGTCACTAAGGGTGAGCATGGTGGTGTAATGCCTGATGATCCTATCTCCTATAAAGTTTACCAAATAAACGAGAGTGGCACTGGTGTCGACTTGGATCTGATTGATGAGGTAAAGACAACAACGGTTAATATAGACTATGATGTTAATACCGGCGATCAGGATATGATCAACTATGCTCTTAGTGCTTCTAACTCAATTGGTGAGGGTCCGCGCGCAATGTCGCCAGGCATCATCGTGGGTAAGCCGTACGAGCTGCCGTTCGAGGAGCACTTCAAGGGTGGTGCTCTTGATAACAAGATGTGGTTTATCACAGAGCTGAGCAGCGAGGAGTCGACATTCAGCCTCATGCAGGGCTTCTCTGCTGACGGCGACGGCGGTTGTGCCGGATATGTAGCGGCTTCTGCTGATGATAGCGCGCTGCTCGGTTCGGGTAAGATTTCGCTCAAGGGTGCTACTAACCCGATACTCGTATTCTCTACAAAGTCGACATTGGCTGAGGCTAAGGGTAAGGTGGTGGTTTATATCCGCAAGCCCGACCTCTCTGAGAAGCAGCTCTGCGTTGTCGACTATAGCAAGCTCGACAACTCGGCTAAGGACTGGCGCACTACGTCTGTCACTATTCCGGCTGAATACAAGTCGCTGCCTTACGTGATGTTCACATTCGTGGCTTCGGCTGACAAGGGCGAGAGTGTCTACTTCGACCAGATTTACGTTCGCGACGTAGTGGCTAAGGATATGCGTGCTACAATCTCTGTTCCGTCAAAGGTACGCAAGGGCGACAATGTAACAGCGCGTGTAATGGTTACCAATATGGGTAGCACGACTGTTGATGAATACACCGTTAACCTCTATGTCGGTGACAAGCAGGTTGCGACAAAGAACGTAACAACGAGTCTCGCTCCTTACGCTTCGCAGACAGAGGAACTTACATACAAGACTTCGGTTGTTGATCCGTCACCACTGAAGCTGAAGGCTGAGGTGGTTATCGATGGTGAGGCAACACCTGAGGACAATGAGGATGCTGCAGAGGTAGTTCTCACTGCTTCTACTCTGACAGCGCCGGAGAGCGTTACCGCTTCTACTGCTGATGAGAAGAACGTGGTTGTAGAGTGGACTAAGGTGAACGAATCGTCGGAGCGTGTTACTGAAAACTTCGAGACATACGCAGCATGGAGCATGGATTACTTCGGCGATTGGACTTCTAATTACGTAGAGAAGGGTATCGCTAAGGGTCCGTTCAGCAAGTCTTATCCGCATCCTAACGAGAATAAACGCTTCGCTTACACGCTCGTAGAACCGAACACTTGGCTTAATGCAGAGATTCTCGACAAGTATGCATGCTTGAAGCCTCACTCTGGTACGCACTACTTAGCTTCGTTCTACAGCGTTGAAAACTCTCAGTTCATCCCTGCTGACAATTGGCTTATTTCGCCTGCTCTGCCTGGCGAAGCGCAGACTATCAGCTTCTGGGCTAACAACTTCAATTCGCAGGGCACTAAGTACACGGAGAACTTCGAGGTGCTCTACTCTACATCGGGTATAGCTCTCGACGACTTCAAGTCTACAGGCAAGAAGTTTGAGGCTACTACCGGCGAGTGGAAAGAGTACACGGTTAATCTGCCTGAGGGCGCAACCTACTTCGCTATCCACAACAACACTGCCGACACGTATATGTTTATGCTCGACGATATTACATACACTGCTGGTTGCGGTAAGGTGCTCGGTTATAACGTATATCGCGACGGCAAGCTGCTGAAGCGCATCGAACCGAACGCCGAGCTTCGTATCACCGACAATGCTCCGAGCGGCAAGCATACCTACGCCGTGTCTACAATCTATGCCGGTGGCGAGTCGGAGGCTACAAAGTCGGCTGTTGTTACTGCTATCGATGGCGTGAGTGTGGATAACGGCACATTCGATGTCTACACCGTAGACGGCAAGCGCATCGCTAAGGGCGTTACATCGCTCGACGGCATAGCACGTGGCTTCTACATCGTGAACGGCAAAAAGGTCGTTCGCAAGTAAAGCCCCTCCCAACCCTCCCCGTCGGGGAGGGCTTAGTTTGCCTTAAAGAGGCTTAAAGAGGCTTAGTTCGGCTTAGTTAGTAGTTCTTTCTCGGCTTAGAAAGGCTTAAAGAGGCTTAGTTCGGCTTAGTTAGCAGTTCTTTCTCGGCTTAGAAAGGCCTAAAGAGGCTTATTTCGGCCTAAGCTCAATCACAAAAAAACACGAGTTGGAAATCATTCCAGCTCGTGTTTTTTTTATTTCAACTAAAGCAGTGTTAGCTTCTGCTCACTTGAAATCCGTTCTTGCACAGGCTCATCTCTACGAAGCGAGCCTTGTCATTCGGGCGATTCTCGTTGAGTATGCAGCGTATGCGTGCCGCAGCTTCAACATCCTTAGCCACCATGTAGAGATAGCCACCGCCACCTGCGCCAGGCAACTTGTAGCCGAGGCAGAGGTCGTCAATCTGTTTTGTGAGTGCTTCCACAGCGGGCGGGTTGGTGCCGGCATCGAGCAGTTGGTTCTGCTGCCATGTTTTGCCAACGAGGCGTCCCATGCGCTCGAAGTCGAGGCGTTGTATGGCGTCGAACATCTCCAGTGCGTGTGCCTTCATCTCGCGCAGTTGCAGCAGTTCGTCGTGCTCGTTGAGGAACATACGGCGCACTATCTCGGCGAGTATCGTCTTCGCCGTGCGTGTGATGCCTGTATAATATAATAGGTGGCACTCGCGGTAGTCGGGCTGTTGGAAGAGGTCGCCAGGCAGGTAGCGCACATCCGGACTCTGACTGAATCCGCGCTCCGTCTGCAGCAGTTTGATGCCAGGCAGGAGTCCACCGTACTGGTCTTGCCAGCCGCCACCTGTGGTGAGCAGCTGCTCGAGCACGAGTGTGCGGTGTCCGATCTCGGTCTTGTCCCAGCCCAGTCCGCAGAAGTCGCTGAGTGCTCCGAGCACGGTTGATGCGAGCAGCGAGCTGGTGCCGAGTCCGCTTCCGGCTGGTATAGCCGAGAGCAGCGTCACTTCGATGCCACAACCGAACGCACGCAACTGCTCTTCGAGCGAGCGGTAGCTGTCCTTGCAGAAGCGCGGCAGGAAACCGGCGAGCGAGAGGGCTGCCTTCGGTATTGAGAATGGCGAACCTACAGTGTTGTATGCCGAGAGTTCTTCGTATGTAGTGATTACTTCCGATGCACCGAGGTCGATACTTCTAAGTATGATGTGTGGCTCAGCGCAGGGCTTCACGTATGTCTGCAGCGGTGGTTGTCCGTTGAGGTTGATAGCGAGGTTGACGACGTTGCCGCCCTCCATGAGGCAGAATGGTGGTGTGTCGGTCCATCCGCCAGCTATATCTATGCGCACGGGCGAGCGTCCCCATACAATCTGGTCGGCATACACCGACAGTTGGGGGCGTTGCTTTACGCGCAGTGCCTCGGTGGTGAGTCCCTCGCGCAGCAACGAGAACGCTGCTGCTTCGTACTTCTTAGCCAGCTCGCTACTCTGTGTACCGCCATTCGTGCGTTGGCGTTCGGCTTCCGAGCGGAACATGGCGTCGCAGGTGCGTGTCAGGAGCGAAGCCGACTCGGGTAGGGCGTTGGGCAGTGCTACGTCGTACTTGCCGTACTCGTGTGCTACGGTCTGCAGGTCGCTCTGGTAGAACACGCTATGCTGCCAGTTCTTCGCAATCATAGGCAGGTTCTTCAGGCGCAACTTCGTGCGCTGATCTACGAGACGGCGGAGGTTTGCCTCGGCACTTATCTCGTCGGCGCTCATGCGCTTCGCCTTCTCCCATATCGCCTTGCCCTCTGCGAGTGTGCTCTCGCCGAGCATCCAGCGCAGCACGATGCCCATGTCGTCGGTGTTGTCAACAATGGGGAAGATGCGTGCTGCCTGCAGGTCGTGGCGACCTTCTATTGCATTGAGGTCAATGCCGCGCTCTGCTGCCCATTCGGCGAACGGGCGACCGAGGTATTCTACGTCCGCCAAATCACCGCGGAACTTGTCGTTGAAACCGTACGGGCGCACAGCCCAACTGTCTGCGCCTATGGGCACAATGTCGACACACTGACCCTCGCTGAGCGTCAGCGTCCAGTCGTTCTCGGGCACACCTGTCACAATGTTGTCCTGCGTCAGCGTCCACTGCTCGCCTACGTATGCGTTCTCCACCCATTCGTTGCGGTTCTGCTGTGTCCACTTTGGCTTCAGTTCGGTGTTCTGCACGAAGATAGACGGATGTGGCTTGCGGTCGTGGTGCATAATCTCGCGCTGGTCGTTCACGATGTTCTGTATGGCGAGCATCGACGAAAGCAACTCGTGCGATGTACCGAAATGGTAGAACTCGCCGCCTGGCAACGGCAGTATCACGGTCTTCAGCGTGTTGACCGCCTCGTCCTTCACGCCAGGCTCATAGCCGAGAGCGCAGCCGAACTCGCCGTACATGTCGTAGTTCACCACCTCGCCCGTGGCTATGTCCGTTCCGTTGGTAGAACGCTGCATGAGTACTTTCACGGCGCGGTCGGAGAGAATCCATACACCGATGTCGGTGAGGTAGAAGTGGTCGGTGAGCAGCGCAGAGAGTGTCTCCACCGACGGCTTCTGAAGCATACACTTCAGCTCGGTTGGCTTTTCGCGCGTACTGACGAACACGCCGTGGTCCTTCGCAATCTCCGGACCGAGCCACAGACCGTAGCATACGATGTCCGCATCCTCGGGTATCGGCTGCAGCGGTTCGGTGGAGCGTATGTACACGTCGCCGCTCACTATCATCGTGTTCAGACCGCGTGGGGCGATGTCCATGATGCGCTTGTAGAGCGGCACCTGCAGCGACAGCAGGTTCTGGTTCAGACTCTGTCCGCGCTCCCAACGGAACACCGGCAGCGGCGTGAGTATCTTGCCCGATGGAGCGTAAGACGGCAGTCGTCTGCTCTGTCCGCCGGCGTGCAGGAGCAGTCGCTTGTCGGCAGCCAACCATTCATCGAAGCTCATAGCGTCAGCGTTTTGTGTCTTGTAGTCTTCGTAGGCTGCGCGCAGCAACCATGTAGTGCCACCGCCCGAGCCGAGTTTCTTGCCCACAGGGTCGTTTGTACAGAACCACTCACTACGTGGCAGTTCGGTTATCTCGTGGAAACTGCCCACAAGATTTGGGGGCAGCGATAAAAGTTTCTTCATTTGCTGTCTGTATTTGTGTTAAGTATATTATATATAATAAGGTGTGTGTTGAGATGGTGAGATGTTGTGGTGTTGTGGTGTTGTGGTGTTGAGGTGTTGAGAATTGCAAATCTCACCATCTCACCATCTCACCATCTCACCACCTCACCATCTATTCATACAGATAGAACATACGCTCCATCATTTGCCATTTCTCGTCGCTCGTCGCTTCTGCCGAACAGTTCTGGAATTCAGCCACATGCTTCTCCCATTCCTCCTGGCGGGGTAGGGTGGCGAGACGCTCCATGGCTGCATCCCAATCGAAGTCGACTGGTGCATCCACAATCATCACTAAGCGGTTGCCCAAGATGTAAATCTCCATCTCTAAGATGCCAACCGCCTTAATTCCCTCCTTTATCTCGTCCCAGAAATGCTCCTGGTCGTGAGCCTCGCGGTACTTGCGAATAAGTTCACTGTCGTCCTTCAAGTCCATGGTCTGCACGAAACGCTTCGTAGGCACACCATATTCCTTGCTTCTATATCCTTCTGTCATAACGATGTGATTTAGTGAATTTTATACATTATACCTTACAAAGGTACGTAAACAATCGCACAATACAAATAAAAACTGCCAAATTTGTGTCCGAAAAGTAGTTATTTGCATATTTAATTGTAACTTTGCAAAGCTATTTTATTGCGAAATGATTGAATAAACAAGAAGACTAACATGTGGTTTAATTTTTTCAAGGAATTTATTTTGTGGCTCTCAGATATTGATGCCCGTCTGTTGCTTATTGTGAATGGCGCACATAGTCCGTTCTTCGATTCCGTAATGTGGTGTATCAGTGGACGTTGGATTTGGGTACCATTCTATGCCGTGCTTGCCTATCTGCTCTTCCGTCGCATGTCCTGGAAGCGTGCTTCGATCTGTTTGGTCACCATCGGACTGATTATCTTGGCGGCTGATCAAACATGTGCAACACTCATACGTCCGGAGATAGGCAGACTGCGTCCTGCCAATCTCAACAATCCGTTGTCGTCTTTCGTGCATGTCGTCAATGGTTATCGTGGTGGTAGATATGGTTTCCCGTCTTGTCACGCAGCCAACACCTTTGCCCTCGCCGTCTTCATGTCGCTCGTCATTCGTCATAAGTGGTTCACAGTGATGATGTTCTCGTGGGCGTTCGTCGTTAGCTACTCGCGAATGTATCTCGGTGTTCACTACTTTGGCGACCTCTTCTGTGGTGCTACTATCGGTTCGCTCTTCGCCGTCCTCTTCTATTATCTACAAAACTATTTGTTCAAACGTCTAAATATATAGTACTATCTTAGGAGGGTATGGCATCCCTGCCATACCCACGCACCCCTCTTTCCCCACGCTTGCATCCCTCTTTCCCCACGCTTGCACCCCTCTTTCCCCTTTTTACCCCATCTTTTTTCCTCTTCATACTCCCTACTTTTGTCATCCGCATCGACCGACGCGGATGCTCGCATCGACCGACGCAGACATCCGCACCGACCGACGCAGACATCCGCACCGACCGACGCGGATGCTCGTAACGACCGACGCGGATGCTCGTAACGACCGGCGCGGATGATTTTTGTTGATGTTTCGCAGTGTCAAACCGTTGCTTTCGCAGTGCCAAACCGTTGCTTTCGCAGTGCCAAACAGTTGTTTTTGCGGTTCAAGATCTCCCTTTCCATATCTTACTCCCTCTTTTTCTTGCGATATCTTCCTCTGTTTTCCTCGATCAGTAGTGCTTTCCTGTTGTGTGCATCCTCTGGTTGCAGTCCTTAAAACAGCCTCTTTCGTGTATAATATTATAATGTGTGCGTCCACAATGCGGTGCTTTAATTGTAAACAACTGTTAAAACAAACGTAAATTTTCAACTTTTCCCTGTAAAAGTTTTGGTGGTTTACAAAAAAGCTATACCTTTGCATCCGCTTTCGAACAGCAACGGTGTCTCAAGCAAACGTGAGAGATGCGGAGCGAAACAGGAAGCGGACAGAAACAAGAGTTCTTTGAAAAGATTTACATAAGACAGAAGTAGTACAAGAAGCGAGAACGATGAACAATCGTTCTTGGGTAGAAGAAAAACGAACCGTCAAGTTTGTTTGACTTTAAACTTAAAAATGGAAGCTCGTTCTGAACAGATACAAACGAACAACGTTAGTATGCTTGGCTCGGCCCAGTAAGGCTTAGTTCGGCTTATTAAAGTTGGCAAAATATTTTACAATGTAGAGTTTGATCCTGGCTCAGGATGAACGCTAGCTACAG
>OGEG01000211.1_pt1 | contig 70317 bp, 85 predicted proteins | sample 1570621 | NCBI WGS metagenome assembly OGEG01 (sample SAMEA2582130, study PRJEB24529) | metagenome | biome: Human gut stool | place: China | collected 2011 | reverse complement strand
AGGTTTCGCCGCGTCTCCCGCTTTCGTGGTTGAAGAGAAGGCCGTTTACGGCGAACATTCCGTAACTTTCGCGGTAGTTCTTTGTAATCCAGAAACCGTATTGCTTGGCTACGCCGTAGGGACTGCGCGGGTAGAAAGGGGTAGTCTCCTTCTGCGGCACTTCCTGCACCTTGCCGAACAGTTCCGAGGTAGATGCCTGATATATCCTGGTTTTCTTTTCCAGACCGAGAATGCGTACAGCTTCGAGCATGCGCAGCGTACCTATCGCATCTGTTTCGGCGGTATATTCGGGTACATCGAACGAGACCTTTACGTGGCTCTGTGCAGCAAGGTTGTATATCTCGTCCGGCTGCACTTGCTGGATAATGCGTATCAGCGAACTGCTGTCCGTCATATCTCCATAATGCAGGTTGATAGTTCGCTTCTGCTTCATGTCGCGCACCCACTCATCGAAATACAAGTGCTCGATGCGTCCGGTATTGAACGAAGATGAGCGGCGCAATATGCCGTGTACTTCATATCCTTTTTGCAACAGGAATTCTGCGAGGAACGAACCGTCCTGTCCGGTTATTCCGGAGATTAGAGCTTTTTTCATTGTTTCTGGTATTATACTTTTTTTGATTGTTGCATATTTCGTCCTGCAAAAATCGTAATTTATTGTGAGACAACAAAGCCAATGCGGTAAATGATTTTGAGATTATTTTTGCTTTATACCGAGAGTTGCGTCCGGATGATTGCTGGAAAGCGGATATGACATCGTTTTTCTGTGTCAATCCTTTATGAAAAAATGAATTAATTTCAAATTTGATACGAACAAACAGACGTTATTTTTTGTTTTAATAACAAAGATAAATTATACAAGTATATGGAGAATTTAAATAAAACAGACATTGGACTGATAGGGCTGGCCGTGATGGGCGAGAATCTTGCATTGAATATGGCGGACAAGGGCTGGCGGGTTTCGGTTTATAACCGTACGGTTCCGGGGATTGAAGAAGGCGTGGTGGAACGTTTCATAAACGGGCGCGCACGGGGTAAAAATATTAGAGGTTATACGGATATGGCACGCTTTGTGGAATCTGTTGCCACTCCACGCAAAATAATGATGATGGTTCGTGCAGGCAGTGCCGTGGACGAACTGATGGAACAACTCTTTCCGCTGCTGTCGCCGGGAGATATACTGATAGACGGCGGCAACTCCAACTACGAAGATACCAACCGCCGCGTGGCGCTGGCGGAGGAGAAAGGTTTCCGCTTTGTAGGCGCAGGCGTTTCGGGCGGTGAAGAGGGTGCGCTGAACGGCGCTTCCATCATGCCGGGCGGCTCGGTGAGCGCATGGGAGGATGTGAAACCCGTCTTGCAGAGCATCGCCGCCAAAGCATCCGACGGCACGCCCTGCTGCCAGTGGGTGGGACCTGCGGGCTCCGGTCACTTTGTCAAGATGATTCATAACGGAATAGAATACGGCGATATGCAGCTTATCTCCGAAGCCTACTGGGTGATGAAGAACCTGCTGAAGCTGGATAACGAGGAGATGTCCTCCGTCTTTTCCCATTGGAACGAAGGCAAGCTGCGCAGCTATCTTGTTGAGATTACCGCCCGCATCCTGCAACATAAGGATAAGTCCGGCGGCTATCTGATAGACAAGATTCTGGACGCCGCCGGGCAAAAAGGAACCGGCAAATGGTCGGTAATCAATGCGATGGAACTGGGCATGCCGTTGGGACTGATTGCCACAGCGGTCTTTGAACGAAGCCTGTCGGCACAAAAAGGCCTGCGCGAAGCGGCATCCAAGCATTTTGCGTGCCAACGCACGGATGTGGTGTACAACAAACCCGAAATGGTGAAGGACATTTACTCGGCGCTGTATGCGTCCAAGCTGGTGTCCTATGCACAAGGTTTTGCCGTGCTGCAACGCGCTTCGGACGCTTTCGGGTGGAACCTCGACCTCGCCTCCATCGCCCGTATGTGGCGGGGCGGCTGCATCATCCGCAGCATCTTCCTGAACGACATTGCCGCCGCCTTTGAACAAAGCGAAAAACCGCGGCATCTCCTGCTCGCCCCTTACTTCAGCAATGAGATGAAACAGCTGCTTTCCGGCTGGAAGCACTTGGTGGCGCACGCCATGAAGGAGGAACTTCCGGTTCCCGCCTTCTCGTCGGCATTGAACTATTTCTATTCACTCGTTTCAGCCAAGCTGCCTGCAAATATGATTCAAGCGCAGCGCGACTACTTCGGAGCGCATACCTTTGAACGTGTGGACGAGCTGAGAGGACAATTCTTCCATGAGAACTGGACGGGACACGGAGGAGATACGAAGTCGGGGACATATAATGTATAGAGTGGGGGAAAAACATAAAAACTATGAATAGATTTGTGATGATAATTTTCGGCGCTTCCGGAGACCTGACGAAGCGTAAATTGATGCCGGCGCTGTACACCTTGTACAAGGATAACCGCCTGCCGGAAGATTTTTCTATTTTGGGTATCGGACGTACCGAGTATCAGGACGATACCTACCGTACTTACATCCGGACAGAGTTGGAACGTTTTGTTTCGGCAAAGGAACATACTGCCGAACATATGGCGGGGTTCTGCAACCGGTTGCACTATCTTTCGCTGAATCCCGCCGAAGCCGCCGATTACGGCAAGCTGGACACCCGCCTGCAAGAACTGACGGGCGAACGGGAACCGGACGGAATGCTGTATTATCTGGCTACGCCGCCGTCCCTGTACGGCGTGATTCCCCTCCACCTCAAAGCCGCCCGGCTGAACCGGCCCCATACACGCATCATCGTGGAGAAGCCCTTCGGCTACGACCTTGAGTCGGCGCGCGAACTGAACCGTATCTATGCCTCGGCGTTCGAGGAACATCAGATTTACCGCATAGACCACTTTCTGGGCAAGGAAACGGCACAGAATATCCTCGCTTTCCGCTTTGCCAACGGTATCTTCGAACCGCTTTGGAACCGTAACTACATAGACTATGTGGAGATTACAGCGGTGGAGAATCTGGGCATCGAACAGCGGGGCGGCTTCTACGAAGGAACCGGAGCGTTGCGTGACATGGTGCAGAACCACCTCATCCAACTGGTGGCGCTCACAGCCATGGAGCCCCCCGCCGTATTCAACGCCGATAACTTCCGCAACGAAGTGGTGAAAGTGTACGAATCTCTCTCGCCGCTGACCGAGGAAGACCTCAACGAGCATATCGTGAGAGGACAATACACGGCGTCAGCCACCAAACCCGGCTATCGCGAAGAGAAGAATGTGGCCCCCGACTCACGCACCGAAACGTACATCGCCATGAAAATCGGCATCGAGAACTGGCGTTGGAGCGGCGTCCCCTTCTACATACGCACCGGAAAACAGATGCCCACCAAAGTAACCGAAATCGTGGTGCACTTCCGCGAGACACCCCACCAGATGTTCCGTTGTGAAGGCGGTAACTGCCCGCGCGCCAACAAACTGATTCTGCGCCTGCAACCCAATGAGGGCATCGTGCTGAAGTTCGGCATGAAAGTGCCGGGCCCGGGGTTCGATGTGAAACAAGTGATGATGGACTTCAGCTATTCCGACTTGGGCGGCCTGCCCACCGGAGACGCGTATGCCCGCCTGATAGAAGACTGCATACTGGGAGACCAGACGCTCTTTACGCGCAGCGATGCCGTGGATGCGTCATGGCGTTTCTTCAACCCTGTGCTGAGATATTGGCAGGAACATCCTGACGCCCCGCTATACGGCTATCCTGTGGGAACATGGGGCCCTTTGGAGAGTGAAGCTATGATGAATGAGCATGGAGCCGAATGGACAAACCCATGCAAGAATTTGACCAATACCGATGAATACTGCGAATTATGAAAAGTTATATATATCCAGCTGCAACTACTACAGCGCGTGCTCTTATACGCTACATTATAGATATGATGAACCGTGAGCCGGAGAGAATCTTTTACATTGCTTTCAGTGGAGGGACGACCCCCTGCCTGATGTTTGACATTTGGGCGCATGAGTACCGCGAGGAAACCCCATGGATGCGAATGCGCATCTTCTGGGTGGATGAGCGTTGCGTACCCGTGCACGACTCGGACAGCAACTACGGCAATATGCTGCGCCTGCTGCTGCAGGAGGTGGGTATGCCGGACGAGTTCGTATTTCCCATCTGCGGAGCCTGCCGCCACCCGGAGAAAGAAGCGAAACGCTATTCGGACTTGGTGTTCAGCACCGTACCGCTGCGTCGGGGCTTCCCCTCCTTTGACATGGTGCTGCTGGGTGCAGGAGATGACGGACATACGTCTTCCATCTTCCCCGGACAGGAACACCTGCTCTCTTCCTTCCTGCCGTACGCGGAAAGCATAAATCCTTATAACGGCCAACCGCGTATTGCCATGACAGGCTGCCTGCTCTTTGCCGCCAAGAAGATTGTATTCCTGATTACCGGCAAGAGCAAGGCAAAAGTAGTATATGACATCCTGAAATCGGGCGACATCGGTCCCGCAGCCTATGTGGCGCATCACGCCGAAGACGTGGATGTATTTACGGACATAGAGGTAGAGTCCCGGTAAGCGGTCACCCTTTAGAGGTGCCGCTCTCCAGTATGCTTACTATGGAGAAGAGTGTGAAACAAATGCCGCCCAAGCCCGCCAGTACGCGTGCAGGCACGAAATAGACATCGTGTATGCCCGCCGCTTCGAAAAGAAAGGCGGACAGAAACAGGCAGAGAAGCGCAGTGAATACAGGTATCAGCGGGATTCGGCTTGCCAGCTTGAAGGTGTTGCGCCAGATTGCCGCCAACAGTATGACTTTGCTCGAAATACTGTAACAGACCAATCCCAATCCTATCATTATATATCCTATGGAGGACCTTGCAGGATTGGGATTGGCCATTACCAGCAAGCCCCAAAAAATGCTCAGCGTTCCCGCCGCAAGCACCATCACAGGCCACCATTTGCGCTCGGTGTGCGAATAGCTGTTGCGTATCTGGCGTACGATGGTGGCGACCAGTGCCACGAGAGCGGTGCAAATGCAGGAAATTCCCGCCATGACGTGTCCGGCAACGTAGTAGGCATTGTGCACACCGCTCTGCGCAAGTAACCGGAAAGTCCATATCCAAGCGGCAAGCGCCAGTAGAGCCGCAACACCGATAAGGATGTTACCCTGCGTGGCGGTAAATGCCTGCGGGGGAGTATTGTGTCCCGTAGCATTGGAATTGGCGGGGATAAGGGTAAAACGGGTGGAGGAAGTGGCGGTAGTTGCCACGCAAGCGGTGATGAAAGCCACGCCGCAAATGACGTGTCCGGCAACGAAACGGGCGGCAGTGGAAGTCTCGCCGATATATTCCCACCCGTAGATGAAGGTCAGCAAGGCAGCCAGATAACCCAAAACGGGCAGGGCGTATTTGGCAACCGTGCTGTAAGTGTGGATAATCTGCCGGATAATGGTTGCCGCCGTTGCAAACAAAGCAATGCAAATCATTCCCAACGACATCACCACCGGGCCGGCTACATACTTGGCAGAGTCCGTCCCCATATCGAGCACGAAAGCCCCGTAGCCGAAACAAAACAAAGCCATCAACAGAGGTATGGCACGAAAAAGAATACTGATTCCATAATTCATAACTATCTTCTTTTAAGTTTTCTCCCTCTAACAGTAGCATTCTGACTTTGTTTCTCCTTTTAAGTTTTATTTATAGGATATAATGCTTGGCAGGTTAAATCAAGGCGCAAGACGTACGATTTCCCAACTTCCGGATTCCGGATGGGGAGAGGCGGCAGGGTGGGAGCGTTCTCCTTCCCGGAGAGTGTAGAGGAAACGGTCGTGCAGCCGGCTTTCCCTCCCCTGCCAGAACTCGAAACGGGTAGGGGTGACGGCGAAACCACCCCAGTTGCCGGGACGCTGTACGGTCTGTCCCGCCAGTTTAACGGCTTCCTTTACAAAGGCGCGGATAATCTCCCTGCGACTGTTGATGGCATGACTCTGCGGAGACACCCTTGCGCCAATCTTACTCTTGTAGGGCCTGGTGGAGAAGTAGGCATCCGATTCCTGCGGGGAACATTTTACAGCTGTCCCCTCGATGTGTACCTGCCTCTCCAGCTTATGCCAGACGAAAGAGAGGGATATGCGGGGATTCGCCGCAAGCTGTTGCCCCTTGCGGCTTTCGTAGTTGGTATAGAAAATGAACCTGCCGTTCTCCACACCTTTCAGCAATACGGTGCGGGTGGAGGGATGTCCGTCCGGAGAGACGGTGGCGACAATCATGGCGGTAGGCTCGTCTTCACCGCAATGCAGGGCATCATCGAGCCAACGGGCAAACTGCCCGAAGGGGGTTTCCGATACCGTATTCCGTGTCAGCTTACCTTTCTTGTATTCTTTTCGTATGTCCGAGAGTGGTGTGTCCATATTGTCTTCATTTGTAATTATAACAATAAAGGACCGAAAAGGTTGTTACTTCAGCCAAGTGGCACGCTTCCACAGATACTCCAACGGCCCGTGCGTATGGCGCTTCATCCACCAACGGCAGAAAGCGAGTTGCAGTACAAAAAGCCCGATGCCTGCCAGACAACTGGCGGTGATGCCCCAGTGAGTATGGAGGCCCAGCCCCCAGTTATAGAACAGGAAAGAACCGATGATGCTCTGCGTGATGTAGTTCGTGAGGCTCATCTTCCCGTAAGGGGTAATCTTCATCATCAGCCCGCGCAGATTGGTCCGGTAGAAAGCGAAGATGACGCCCGAAACCAGTACCAGCATGAATGAGAACTTGGACAGGGAAGTGATAATAAGGCTCAGCGGAGCAAGCACAGACTTGTCAGCGATGAAGTCCGGCAACATATTGCCCAGCCCGTACAGCGGGAAGAAAGCGACAAGGGCACCGCAAAGCACCTTATTCCAGAACTTTATGTTCTCTTGCAGGAAAAGCCCCCGACGGCCTATCAGCATACCGAACAGGAAGAGCGCAGCCGTCTGGAACACGCGGGCATTGTCCCAAGCCCAAGCAAGACTGGCGAGCTGCCCCTCCCACAGATTGACACGCAGGGTTTCGAGGAACGTTCCGTGGCTCTGCATCTCGAAAGTGGCCTGCCAGAAACTATCCGACGGAATGGACGGTGTCACGAAAGAGGAGTCCGCGCAAGCGCGTATCACGTAGTAAAGCGGCAACGGCTGTATCAACAGTACGCAGCCCAAGAGGAAGACCCACTTGTCTTTCATCCGGCAAGTCAGCGGCAGGATGAAGCCCATCAGCGAATAAAGCACCAACACCTCGCCCGTAAAAAAAGCGGCATTGAAATTGCCGATGATGAACAGTAGTACCAACCGCCAACAGAAACGTAAACGGAAATCATTGCCGCGCACACGCCGGTTATTGTCTTGGACGAAGAAACTGAACCCGAATAGCAATGCGAACACAGCGTATGCCTTCCCGCCGAACATGAAGAAAAGCCCGTCCCAAATGGCCTTATCGGAGAAATTGAGCCACGCGCTCTGAGTGGCAGTGTCCGGATAGGAATAGAAATTGAAATGTTCGATAGAGTGCAAAACGATGATGCCCATAACGGCAAGCCCGCGCAGCGCATCGGCTACGTCAATCCTTGTGTGTTTTTCTAACTTTTGTGTCATGATATCAGTGTAAATTTATTAGAGATAAATGCTTTTTTGTATTAAAAATGCAAATATAGAATTTATTATCTGATTTTGGGAAATCATAATCAGTGCAAAAAGTTTAATCAATGTAATATTACTCTAACTTTTCTTCTTATTACTTCGTAATATTATTTTTTTTTATTTTATTTGTATATCACAATCAATCCATTTTTTTTATTAAAACACTAAAAACAACATGACAAAAAAGAGTATCTTATTGTGTGGTGTGCTGGCTCTCCTTCTATGGACAGCATGCTCGGAAACAGAGAAGTATCAGTATCCGTTTCAGAATCCTAAACTAAAAGTAGAAGAACGTGTTGACAATTTGATGTCGTTGCTCACCCTCCAAGAGAAAGTCAGCATGATGATTAACCGTTCATTGGCTATCGAGCGATTGGGTATTCCTGCCTATAATTGGTGGGGAGAAGCCTGCCACGGTCTGATAGCAGGCGGAGTTACCGTATTTCCTCAATCCATCGCATTGGCCGCCACTTTTGATGACCCTTCACAGCTGACCACCTATACAATGGTGTCGGACGAAGCGCGTGCACGCTACAACACCTTGCCGCTTGACGGTGATATAGGTCCCTACGTATCAGCCATCCCTAATCTTACTTTTTGGGCTCCAAATATCAACATCTTCCGAGACCCCCGTTGGGGAAGAGGTCAAGAAACTTATGGAGAGGATCCCTTCCTGATGTCAAGAATGGGCTTAAATGTCGTATTGGGAATGCAAGGCGATGATGAACATTATTATAAAACACACGCCTGTGCCAAACATTATGGAGTACATAGTGGTCCAGAACCACTACGCCATGAATTCAATGCCGTGGTTTCGATGCGTGACTTATGGGAAACGTATCTCCCTGCTTTCGAGACACTGGTAGTTAAAGGAAATGTACGTGAAGTAATGTGTGCATACAGTGCCTATGAAGGTGAACCATGCTGTGCCAGCAATCGTTTATTGGTAGATATATTACGTAATCGCTGGGGATTTGACGGAATGGTGGTAAGCGACTGCGATGCCATCAATGACTTTTATGTGAAAGGTCGCCACGAGACACATCCGAATGCAGCCGCAGCCAGTGCAGATGCAGTACTGACCGGTACAGACCTGGAATGCGGACGAAGCTACAATGCATTGATAGAAGCCGTAGAGAAAGGCATCATCAAGGAAAAAGATTTAGACGTTTCTTTGCGCCGTATCCTTACCGAACGTTTTCGCTTAGGATTACTGGACCCTGCCAAATATGTACCTTATTCCAAAATACCGGGCAGTGTGATTGATTGTCAGGAACATCGGGACCATGCTTTGAAGATGGCTCACGAATCACAGGTTCTCTTAAAAAATGAAGGTAACATACTGCCATTGGACAAAAACATCAAATCTATTGCCGTAGTTGGTCCTAACATCAACGACTCCATTATGATGCGTGGCAACTACAGCGGCTCGCCTACTCATTGCATCACCATTTTGCAAGGTCTTCAAAACAAGCTGCCCAATACTCGTATCATCTCCGAGCGTGGCAGTGAAATCGATTCTGATTATTTGCAAATACCGCAAATACACCTGGTAAAGCATGATACACAAAAAGGATTTTTGGCCCAATACTATGCCACACCCGACTTTTCAGGAGAAGTAATCAATACAAGCCATACAGAAACAATCAACTTCCGTACAGAAGGCGGATACGGTTTTGGAAAAGATGTACCTTCTTCAGATTTTAGCGCCAAATATTCCGGAACATACGTTCCTGATTTCACCGGTACTCTTTGCTTCTCTGTCAGGGGTGACAATTATGTACTAAAGGTTAATAATAAAAAGATAGGCGAATATGCTCCCAAGGAGTTGTCGTTTAAATATACTCCGGGGATGGAACTTACAGAAGCTCAACGCCGAGAGTTTACTGCATCTATGAAAGGCAGACGTGGTTCCATTTATACACTTCAAGTAAAAGAAGGCGAAACCTATCAGATTGCCCTTGACTATAAATCCGGTAAAGAAGGAAGAGTCTCACAACTCTCTGTTGATATGTATGAACGCAAACTGGCGGAATTTGAGGAATTGAAAGAGAAAATTAAGGATGTTGAGGTCATTATATATGTAGGTGGAATTACTCCCACACAAGAAGGTGAAGGACATGAGCGTGCGAGAATTGAGTTGCCTGATGTGCAAAAGCGTTTCTTAAAAGCAATGCGCGAAACCGGCAAACCTGTAATCTATGTAAACTGTTCCGGTAGTGCCGTAGCATTAGCTGACATTGATTATGCATACGATGCACTTTTGCAAGCTTGGTATCCGGGTCAAGAAGGAGGTACAGCCGTTGCCGACGTACTGTTTGGAGATTATAATCCTTCCGGAAAACTTCCGGTAACATTCTACAAGTCAACGGAACAGTTACCCGAATTCACCAATTACAGCATGGATAACCGTACTTATCGCTATTTTAAAGGTGAACCTCAATATGCATTTGGTTATGGGTTGAGTTATACAAATTTTAAATTTGGTGCAGCAACCCTCTCTTCCAATTCTATTAAGGCTGGTGAGAAAGTAGAAATTACCATTCCTGTAACCAATGCCGGTAAAATGGATGGTGCTGAAATAGTACAAGTATATGTTAAAAGTCTGACCAATCCTAATGCACCTATCAAATCACTTAAAGGCTACGTACGTCAGGATATAAAAGCGGGTAAAAGTGAAAAGGTGAAAATCACACTCGAACCTGAATCGTTTGCTTATTATAATGCAGATGTGGACGGATTGAAAATTTTCCCCGGTAAATATCAAATATTGTATGGTAATTCCTCGCGGGATATAGACTTAAAGTCATTGGATTTGGAAGTTACACCTGCCGTATAATAAGCGAATGATGTAACAGCATTCTTTAACGGATCACTTCCTTGCTATATATAGCAATAGAAAGACAGAATTTGGGGATATTCCTTAAAATTAGAACATAAGGAATATCCCTATTCTTTTGCATTATAACTATTATCTTTGCCCCATGACTTACAAAAAGGCTTTATTAGTATAAGCCTATAAATAAAAGCACTTCCAACGTTCGCTTACGGAGGAAGTGCTTACACAAAAACTAAACTAGACTTATAGTATTGGAAATATTGCTGTAATCTGTGTATCACTTCTTTGCAGGTTAGCTGAGATAGGTGTTCGACAATAAACGAGAAAAATCAATTCATGTTTTGTAATGTTACGTTACTTTCATTTATGTTTTCAAGCACTTCATCAATGAACAAAGAACGATAATGTGGGCACTCAAGAACACCCTTGCTTTTTGCTTCCCGGTACACTTTGGAGAATAACTTTGCTTTCTCCTTGTCAGTGGTCGGTAGTTCCTCTATGGGAGTACCAAGGAACCGGCATCCCCAACCTTTACAGGTGGGGGTAAGGGAGCAGTGTTTTGGGTTTTTCCACTGACGTAAGCAGTTGGCAATTATATTGTTCATAATATCACAATAACATTAATCTTTGTGCTCATACATATCAATTGCCTTAAAGAAATCATCCTCATAATTATAGATGTCATCTAGATTCTCAATGATATGTTTTACATCTTTTTTGTTTTCATCAATAGTGGCTACATATTTAGTAGCTGTATTAAAGTACATACGACAAATAGGTTTACGGTTATTATCGTCAAGTAAAATGCTGAAGTAAGTCTGTGCATCACGGTATACTATACGAGATATATCCACTTTCTTTCTACAAATAGCTTTTACGATTCTGTATGCATCTAATTCCTCTTCTGTGGTAACAATCTTAGATTCTGTGATTACTTCTGCTTCAGTATCTTCTGTTGTAGTTCCAGGATTCTTTGTTTGACTTTCCTCTACTTTGGAATCACTGACAGTCAAAGCTCCTTTCAAACGGTCATTAATAATATCGTTGATATGTGAAGAAATGGCGCGTTTAACCAAAGGTGTGAACTGATCTATTATGTTTTGAAGCATTCTACCATCATAAACTTTTGTGGCAAACATTTTTACGAAATCAGTACTAGGAGAGGAGAATTCTTCTTGTATGATAGCTTTTAGTTCTCCCATATATTTTAATTCACTAGCTGAGTTCAAAATATTGTCTATGTCAAAATATGATTTGTGGAATTTCTTCAATTCTTCAATTTGATTGTCTCTTAAATCAGTGATATCTACTTCCAGAAATGGCTTATCATCCATTATGTTAGGCTCTTTTAAATCAGTATAGAATCGGTAAATAATGCCATTGGTTAAAAGACCGAATTTAGCTTTTGATACATTGAAATAGCGTAACAGTTGGTTGTCATGCAGATTTAAGTCTTGTTTCCAATGTTTGCATTCAATCAAAAGAATAGGTTGGTCGTCTTTCATAATAGCATAATCAATCTTTTCTCCTTTTTTTGTACCGATATCACATGTCATCTCAGGAAGTACTTCCAAAGGATTGAATACATCATATCCGAGAGCATTAATAAAGGGCATAATAAAAGCATTTTTTGTTGCTTCTTCTGTCTGAATGTTTTCTTTCAGCTTTTCGATTCTATCTGCGAGCTGTTTAATAGTGTCTTTAAAATCCATAGTATTTATTTTTTAGATTGATGTTATAGTCTCATACTACGTTCAACAACATTTATTACATTATATATTTCTACTACTTATTAAGATAGTACGATTTAATTAGAAAGGTAAATCATTTTCAATTTTTTCTCTTTTTAAGGAGATGAAGTTTTCTTTCCATTCAGCAGGACGGTATAATTTTAACTTCATGTTGTCATCAAAAATGGATTTGTCAATAGACAATTTATCACTTTCTCCTTCTTCTTGATAATATCTAGTAAATATATACTCTTTTTTATTGCAGTTGGTCTCTCTGAAGCTTCTAGCGCTTAATAGATTTTTTAAGTCATTAAAATCTTCAATGTAAAATTTGTATTTTATATTAAGATATTTTTTTAACTCACCTATAATTGGATGCGATGTTTTTATTATTTCTTTTAATTCGTCTTCTTTGTCTTTATTTGTTAGTTGTATATAATCTACTAACTCTTTTAGTGTGGTGGCTGTATTGTTAATGTCTCTTATTAAATTAGTTTCGTTTTCTCTTTGTTCTTGTATGAAAAATTTTTTCATTAATCCAGCAAATTGCTCTCTTAAATAAGATATTATATTATCTGCACTTTCGAAATCTTTTATATTATTGTTGTTGGGTAAGTTTTTTATTTCTTTAATAAACTTATAAATATTAATATTGTCTACATATTTGTATTTTATGTCTTTGTTATTTTCATTTAGAAGAAAAGTCTCATATTCAACAAAGACGCTTTTTTCTATAAAAATAAATATATGTTTATTTTGTTCTATAGCTGTCTTTAATTCCATATTTGATATAGAGCGTTCTTTATTTCCTTCGCTTATACTTCCAAATCGATTGCCGATTATAGAAATAAAAATATCAATGTTTGAAATTTCTTTATAACAATAATTTTGCAAAGATTCATTTGACCCGTAAGCTATATCTCCTTCTTCATTACGTATAGGCTCATATCCAATACTTTCTAAAAATTTGTCTAATTCTAAACGTACTAATCGCAAATCATAAAATGTTGAGCTTATGAATACACGTGGTTTTGCCATAGTATTATTTTCTTTCGATTAACAAAATTAGTTTTTCTAAATTCTGGCTATTCCTATTGTTAGCCTCTGCATTGAGTATATTAGCTTCTGCATTTTTCTTACTGGCTTCAGAAAGATTTTGAATACATTCTATATACTCGGATACATTATGGGATGAATCAATATACGATTCGTTTATACTATATTGATTATTCGTTGAGAATGCTTCCCCCTTTCCGGTTAATAACCAATATGCATTTACCTTTTCTACCGAATTGACTATTTTTTCAAGTATATCACTTGATGGTTTAGAAGTTCTATCCTTTCCTAAGTAGTTAGATATGCTTGTAGGGGCTATTCCGATAGCACGTGCAAAGGCGGCTTTGTTTCCGTCAAATAATTCTTCGACAATATACTGTAATCGCTCTGCTATACTCATTGTAGTGTATATTTGGTTAAAAATAGTAAATATAGTATGAAATAATTCTCAATATAGTTGTTTTTAATACTCAATATAGTATCTTTGCAACATCAACAATGACAACAACAGCAAAGTAAGCGAGTTTTGTCGAGATAACCAAAAAAACAATATACCTAAAAAGGAGTAAGACAATGAAAAAGTACGATTTACACAAGATTATGAAAACGGCTCATGAGATATACAGAAAGTATTTCAAGCTATACCAGCTTACTCACGGGGTACAGACTTTCGGTGACTGCATGAAAATTGCTTGGGCTAATGAAAAGAAGCGTATCGCTGATGAAGAAGTAAGAAAAGCAGAGAAAGAAGCTATGCAAGCTGCTTTAATACAACCGGAAAGAAGAAGTACTTACGATTGTTTCAACGCTCCATCTTCCGCCTACTACAATCCAAACAGCAAAGGTGCTTTCGGTTCTCGTTACGTAGGCGACTAAATATAAACAAAGCTGCAGAAAAGGTCAGTGCTATACCGGTGATAAAAGCCGCGAGGGTTCGTAATGGCAAACGAACACTTTACCCTTCACCGGGCAGCTTCCCTATTCGGTGATACGTTACGCCGAATTTCTCTATCCGGTCTTTGAGCCTACCCTTTGATGGGAGATAGAGAGCTAATATGAGCTCGACGTTCGGGCAGGAGAGGCGATACTCCGCAACAACACACCCCGAAAGACTTGGAACTGGTGACAGCAGAAGCAAACTTGAGTAGGGTTACGGGTGCAGCCCCGGTGAAATCTGCCGCAGTTCGTACTGAGAAAGGTACAAGAACTCCGAAGCATACCCATGTAAACAGATAGTAGACTTGTCCTTGATTGTGGTGGGGTAAAATAAAGAAGCCGACATGCCCCGAACGGTTATGCAGTGAAGTACAGTAGCTGATAACTCCGTTGAGAAGAGCAGAGAGAGCTTATCGGGGCACGAATATTAATTAAAAATAGAGAGAAAATGAATGAAATAATAGATTACATTAAAGATTCGCCAATCGAGTATGCGATTGATGCATTGTCAGTGAATTTTGTGTTGCAAACACTCCTCTCAATAGTATTACTTCCCTTTATATTATACCTTTTTTGGAAAGTTTTTAAAGAATTGTTTCGAGGAAGGCGTAATAATTATGGTAAAAAGATTAACCTATGAAAGCAATTATAGAAAAGCAAGTAAGCATACTTCCTGAGAATGGTAGATTTGTCAGTAAGAGCGATACCGGGAGAGAACCTTGTATAGTAATTATCAAACTGTTCTCAATCCCGATATACAGAAAAGAAGTGATTATTTCCAAATGAGTTTTAGTAACTCAGAATAGGGAAGTTTGGTTATAATACGCTTCAAATAACCTTCGAGGAAAGAAATTTCGCAACCACCTTCTTTTAAAGGATGTACACTTTGAATAGCATCAAGATTAATGATACATTTTTCCTCGTTAACAGGGATTTCAATGAATTTACTCATACTTACTTAATTTTTAGATTTTGCACTCCAAAGTTAAGTAAATCTCCCGAATAAAGCGTGATGCTGCCAATCGAATTGGTTCGGGAGAACTCAAATATTAATCATTAAAATTTTATAGTAATGAAAAAGAAAATAATCACAAAGAACTACACTCCGGCTTTGAGAGATATGGAAGTAGGAGATATTCTTACTTTCCCAGTGAAAGCGAAGCCTTCAATCAAAGGAACAATAATTCCTCGGTTAAGAGAGGAATTTTGTGTTGAAGGCGCAGACTGGAAAGTAGGAGAGACTGATAAGAAAAAAGGTCTTTTTGATGTAGAAAGGGTTGCGTGATGATTTCCCTTTCTCCTGCGGAAATGCTTGTTGCAAATGAGTATTGCAAGGGACTTGCCGACAAAGAGGTAGCAAATAATCTGAGTAAGTCTGTTTGGACTATCAAGACACAGAAGCGGACTATCTATCGAAAGTTGGGCATATCCAAAGATACTGAATTGCTTCTGTATATGATTTGCGACAGGTTGAAACGCAATTTTGATTTGAACGAGTTACGGAAGCATGGACTTGAGCTTTTATTCTCCATTCTTTTCGTAGTGATGCAAGTTACTTGTAATGATATTGATTTGCGGAGAATGAAAACACCCTCACGAGCACGTACTGCAATGCGCTATATAAGAATAGGGGGGCGGAGTAATAATAATTTTAATATTTGGGCAGCATGATATATGAGGTAAACGGTAATTTACGCAGTTCCATGTTGATTGATGGGACGGCGGAGGCAAGATTGGCAGATATACTTACCATCATGGATAAGCGTACCTTTCCTAAGAGAGAATCAGAAAGAATAGTAGGTGGGCCAGGTAGATTGAAAGCTTTGGTAAATTCTCGAAGAGTGAGAGTTGAATATAGACCTAATGGACGAAGTTATTACAACGCTTCGGATGTGTTGAGTTTTGCAAAAGTAAGAAAAGGAAGAAACCATGAAAAGAATAATTCTCAACGTGCTATTGCTTAATATATTGGCTTTACCTTGTTTGGCAATGTTTAATGGTGTTGACCCGGTAACGGGAGAGTGGAACTATACTATTAACCTTTTTGGTATAGTGTATTCGATTTGGTTTTATCGTAATGTGTTGAAGAAAATAATAAAGATATAAACCTCAGCGGAGGAAGTGTATTACATAAAACTTGTTTAGTTAGACTACTGCCGGCAAGGTCTGTGAAGATATAGCGGGCAGAAACGGGTAATTAGCTCAGTCAGGTAGAGCGGTACATGATTATTTAATGTTGGTAATTTGTCATGGTATTATTTAAAGGTTTCATTCATGTACAGGTCGTGGCGTTCAAATCCCACATTACCCACGAGGATAATCCTCTATTTATTAATTAATAATGCCGACGAAAAGGACGTCGTAGGGAGAATGCCCCTATTTGAGTTTTATACTTTAAACTATCTTGTTAACTACCCTTCCCGGTGTGGCTTGGTCGCCTATCCGGGAACAATGCCCAAGCGAGGGCAGATATAGTTTAGTATTTTTATTTGGTTGTGCTGAGGTGTTCTGTCTGTGAAGATAGTACACCTTTTTCTTATTCGGGAGTTCGGTGTAATGGCTAACACACCTCATTCGAGGAGACTGGCGGTTCGAGTCCGCCAACTTCCACGATATTTTTTTTATTAACCACATAAATTTTATCATTATGAGTTTGATTAAGAAACCTAACGAGCTGACCGTTAAGACTGCATTGTCAGCGCTGATTTATGGACAACCGGGTATGGGTAAAACGACATTGGCATTATCTGCCCCCAACCCTGTGCTTTTCGATTACGACGGCGGTATTCACCGTGTCAATGCGGCCCATCGTGTACCCACTGTTCAGATTACAAGCTGGGATGAAACGAATCAGGTACTTGCTTCTGAGGAAATCAAAGAGTTTGATACGATTGTGATTGATACCGCCGGAAAGATGCTCTCTTTCATGGATAAGGCTATCATGGCAGCCAACCCGAAAATGAAGAAAGCTGACGGAGCTCTTTCATTACAGGGGTATGGAGTGAGAAAGAATATGTTCATCAGCTTTGTAAATCAGGTAACCTTAATGGGTAAGTCTGTAATCTTCGTGGCCCATGAACGGGAAGAGAAAGTCGGTGATGAAAAACAGATACGCCCGGAGATTGGCGGTTCATCTGCCGGCGACTTGATTAAGGAACTGGATTTGGTCGGTTATATGGAAGCTATTGGCAAGGATAGAACAATCTCCTTTGATCCGTGCGAGAAGTTCTACGGTAAGAATACCTGCAATCTTTCTTCACGGATCAAGATACCTGTCATTATTGATGCTTCCGGTACCATTACGGGAAAGAATGATTTTATGACGAACATTATCAATACCTATAAAGAGTATCAGACAAAACAGACAGAGTTGTCTTCAGAATATGATAAGGTTCTTGAGGTTATTCGTGATACAGTGGAACAGGTGACCGATATGCAGTCGGCTAATGAAGTGCGTGAATCTCTGGACAGGATGGCACACATCTTCGATTCCAAGGTCAGGGCCGGGATGATGCTCAATGAGAAGTGCAAGAATCTTGGACTAAAGTTCAACAAGCTAAGCAAGAAGTATGAACCGGCAGCCTAAGTACAGATTCTACCCGTCACTACTCGATAAGTTCGAGCAGTATCTACGGGCTGATGAACAGGTGGAAAGTTTCTGGAACATTGACAACGAAACGGGGGAATATAAGAAAAGCCCCGAAGAAATTGAAGCGGAGCTCAAGCAAAGCCTGCTTGATGCAATAAACCGCGTTCCGTTTGAGAGTGAGGCGGCCGATAAAGGGACAGCATTCAATGCTGTCATTGACTGTTATATCCACAAGAGAAAACATATTCCAAGCGAACGGGAACCATATACCATTGTCGGTGATGAAGAAACCAACATTATTCAGGTTGACTTCCCGCCTACGGATATAGCGCCTGCCCGTCATTTCCTGTTTGACCGGGAATGGTGTATCGAGCAGTCGAGATATTTTGCCGGTGCATTGTCCCAGGTCTTTGTCTCTGCCATTATTTCCACCCGTTATGGTGATGTGGAGCTTTACGGGTTTATAGACGAACTTCTCCGGGACATTGTCTATGACATCAAATCAACATCCAAATATGATTTCGGTAAGTATGAACATGGATGGCAGCGGCATGTATACCCTTATTGTCTGATTGCTTCCGGTCAGATGGAGAGTGTGAAAGCGTTTGAGTACACTGCCTATCAGTTGAAGGGCGGTACCAGTCGGACACCACTAATCAGCGGAACGCAGTACCCGGAATACTACACCTATAACCACGAACAGACGGTTAAACTGTTGACCGTCCACTGTGAGCATTTCATAGAGTTTTTGGAAGCTAACAAGGAACTTATTACAGACAAGAAAATCTTTGGGTTAGAGTAATGGCACAAGAAGCAATTTTAGAAAAAGTTAAGGGTGAAGTACACATGAGCAAATCTTTTGACTTCATGTGTTCCCAACTTCGTAATGGTCGGTATCGTGTGAAAATCGAACGGTTCACAGAGCCGCGGACATTATCGCAGAATGCTCTTATGTGGCTTTGGTTCACTTGTATTGAGCAGGAAACGGGGACGGATAAACAGGATGTACACGACTATTACTGTAACCTTTTTCTTAGAAGAGCTTCCTATATCAAAGGTAAAGAAACGGTTATCGCCGGAAGCACCTCGAAACTCAATACAGTGCAGATGACTGACTTTCTGAATAAGGTACAGGCCGATGCCGCTGCCGAACTGGGAATAACACTCCCTCTTCCGGCTGACCGTTACTATAACGAATTTATCAACGAATATCAAGATAGGAGATAGAAATGAATATCACAAAAGCAAAAATAACGAAAGACAACACGCTTGTTGCCACTTTCAAGAATGAGAATGAGGATAATGTGACTGTTGAGGGAAAAAATCTTATTCATAAGGATTTACGTGCTGCATTCGATGAACTTATCCCTCACCTTACTTTCCTCTGTGAGCAAAAGGAAGCTGACGGCAAAGATTCCATAGATGAATTGCCGGAAGAAATCTTCTCTACATTTGAGGTTACCGGCTATACAATCGGTGGTTCCGACGATAATACCGGTGTTACTTTGGTCGGTAAACGCTTTCTCAAAAGTAAAAAGGTGCTCAATCTCATTGCACCGTTTACCATGTTCAACAATGAGAACGAGGAATACGAACACGCCTTTGAGCTGCAGCAAGCCATTGATGCTTGTAATTATGAAGTAGAACAGTATCTGACTGCAAAGAAATGGGCAGTAGTTCAGCAGGAACTTCCATTTGATGAAAGTGCTCCGACCGATATTGCGGCCGACCCGGTAGGCGATGCCGCATTTGAAGCGGAAGCCAACGAGTTTCTCAAACAAGTGGCGGAACAGACTGGTACTACTTTGATTGTAAACGGTAAGAAAGTGAAACCGCGTCATTCACGCAGCAAGAAAGTTAAAGAAACGGCAGCTTGATTATGGCAGCACCTTTTTGTATCACCAAATACCCGGACGGCTTCAAACTTAAATTCATGTATCATCCGATGCTGATTAAATGCGTGAAGAACATCCCGTCAGTCAAGGCGAATGCTAAAAAGGCTTATCTTTTTAATGAAAAAGCCTGGTGGGTTGACCTTGCCGATGAATGGTATGTCAACACTATGGCAAATTGGGCGGTACAATATGGATATTGCGGATCGGTACAGCGGTCGGAGCAACGAAAAGCTGATATAACTTTTGACATTGCTCCGATGCCGCAACTGACCGTACCCCATGGGTTACTCCTTGAACCATACGATTATCAGAAAGAGGGCATTGCATACGCTTTGTCTCATAAACGGTGTATCTTCGGTGACCAGCCGGGACTCGGTAAGACATTACAGGCAATAGGTACGGTAACGATTGCAAAATCTTACCCCTGCCTTGTTATCTGTCCGGCAGCGTTGAAAATAAACTGGCAACGTGAGTTCAAGAAGTTTGCTGGAAAACAGGCTTTAATTCTTGATGATAAGAACAAAAATACCTGGCAGCGCTTCATTGAAACCAAGTGCTGTGATATTTTCATTACTAACTATGAGTCGCTGAAAAAGTTCTTTGTTCTGGACGTTAAGGATGATGTACGGTTTACGATGAAATCAATCTCTTTTGACCCTCGTATAACGCTTTTCAAATCAGTTATTATTGACGAGTCCCATAAATGTAAGTCTACCAAGACCCAGCAAAGTAAGTTTGTTGAAGGTATCTGCAAAGGTAAGGAGTTTATTCTTGAACTGACAGGAACACCTGTTGTGAATGATAACACCGACCTTATACAACAGCTTAAGATAATGGGACGTCTGGAAGACTTCGGCGGGTATAAGACATTTACCGAGCGCTTCTGCAACGGACCGAAGAAAGCATCCAATCTGAAAGAACTGAATTGGCGTCTTTGGAATACATGTTTCTTTCGGCGTGAGAAAGCAAAGGTGTTGACCCAACTTCCGGACAAGACTCGGCAGTATATCGAAATGGATATTACTACTCGCCTTGAATATGAAAAAGCGGAGAGTGACCTTATACAATATCTTCGTGTGTTCAAGAATGCGGACGATGAGAAAATCGCTAAGTCCATGAGGGGAGAGGTTATGGTAAGGATGGGCATTTTGAAAGCCATTTCCGCTCGTGGAAAAATCAAGGCGGCTGCCGAGTTTATTCATGACGTTATCGATGGGGGAGAAAAGCTGATAGTATTTGCTTATCTGAAAGAAGTAGTAATGGAACTGAAAAAGATGTTTCCTCAAGCAGTAACGGTTACAGGTGAAGATAATGCTACCCGGAAACAGATGGCTGTAGATGCTTTCCAAAATAATCCGGATTGTACACTTATTATTCTGAACTACAAATCAGGTGGTACGGGGCTTACGCTGACTGCTTCCAGTCGTGTGGCCTTTATTGAGTTCCCATGGACGTTCAGCGATTGCGAACAGGCGGAAGACCGGGCACACCGTAACGGCCAGAAGAATAATGTCAACTGTTACTATTTCCTTGGAAAGAATACCATTGATGAATATATGTATGATGTCATTCAGCGGAAGAAGGGTATAGCTAACGGAGTGACCGGTACTGATGATGTAGTTAAGGAGAATGTGATAGATATGGCTATGGACTTATTCAAAGGTAGATTATGAGAAAGAAACAAACTACACCGCAATCGGAAAGTCAGATACAGCATAGTTGTCTGACTTGGTTCCGGCATCAATATCCGTTTTTGAGTCGCATGCTGTTCGCTGTTCCTAACGGTGGGAAACGCGATGCCCGTACCGGTGCGCAAATGAAATACGAAGGTGTTTTACGCGGCGTTGCCGATTTGATACTTCTTATCCCTAAGAAAGGTTTTGCGTCTCTCTGTATAGAGATGAAAACTCCGAAAGGGAAACAGAGAGAGGAACAAATTGAATGGCAGAGAGAAGCGGAAAAGTATCGAAATAAATACGTTATCTGCCGCTCTCTTCAAGATTTTATGAACGAGGTTAATTCCTATCTACGATGAATTATATTGAATTAGTCAATAACTTTTGGACTGTGAGGCGTATTAGACCGATGACAAGTTATGAGGCGGATTTTTATTTCTATTTGCTGAAAGAATGTAACTCGAGAAACTGGACTAATCCGTTCGAATTGCCGTCGAGGAATGTGGAGCTTGAACTCGGCATCTCTCGCAAAACAATTTGTGACCTGCGCAACAAACTCCAGCAAAAAGGATTGATTTCTTTCAAAGAAGGGAATAAACGGGCAAACGGAGCTTTTTATCAGATACTTTATGTTTCTGACGGTAACAAAAATGGTAACGAAAGTGGTAACGTAAATGGTAACATAAACGGTAACGTAAATGGTAACCCTTTATATAAACAGAAACATAAACAGAAACCTATGGGAGGAGATAACTCTGGCGAGTTATTCCCACCGGAGCCACCACCGAAAAAGAAGCCGCCTAAAACCAAAGTGAAGTTTATACCACCGACCGTCGAAGAAGTGAGAGAGTATTTCCGGGGCAAACTTCCCGACTGGGAACTGCAAGCGGATATTTTCTACAATCATTTCTCGGGGCTTGGTTGGAAAACAGCCACCGGTGCCAAGGTGGAACGTTGGGACAGCCGGGCCAATCTTTGGATAATCGAAAAAAAACAGCAAGGTAATGGAAAAACAGAACCCCAAGGACCAAACGGTCGGCATGCTGATAAGGCAGCAAAGGCAAGAAACCTCATTGCGGAGTACGCGGCCATCGAGCAGGGATATGATGCTGTCAGCCATCAAACAGAGATACCCGACCTTTAGCCAGGCATCTGCCGCATATTCGACATCGCTCCAGCCAATACTTCTTGCCGACCTTGATAAAGCGTACAGCGAGAAGTCTCCCGCGTTGTCGGATCTTGAACGAATGTATGGATATGGTTCTTCAGCCCTATGGGTAAAGACACAGTTGCTGACCATTGATTTTGCTTCTTCCACGAAAGAGGGAGCCGATGAAAATGCTTTGAATGAGTTCTCTGGACTGTTCGTTGGGCAGTACCACTACATCAAACTGACGGAGTTTATTCTATTTGTCGCCCGGTTCAAGCTGGGCAGATACGGGAAATTTTACGGATATTTTGACACGATAACCGTTGGGGAAGCATTTCGGAAATTTCTTCGGGAACGGTCTGACGAGTTGGAGGTTATCATTCGTCGACGTAATAACCAAGCTCAGGAGCAGCGGCAAGCACCCGTAGAGCGGAATCACCAACCGCCCGACGATTTACGGGCAAAACTGAATTTAAAATGAAAGATACCAAACTGATAGCGACTATTCTGTCAATTCTGACAGCGTATGCCGCTTTTTATTTTGTCTGCTACTGGATAGCGGACTATTGTTTAAGGACTTATTTGTAACGCAATTATGGAAAACAAAACTTTCAAAGAAGCTATCAAGACTTATCTTGATGAACGTGCCAGGACTGACGAACTGTTTGCCAAGTCCTACGCAAAGGAAAACAAGAATTTGGACGAGTGCTGTTCTTACATCATGGGGGAAGCTCAGAAGCGAGGCAATGCTGTATGTATTTCTGATAACGAGGTATTTGGTATGGCCGTACACTATTACGACGAGGACGACATAAAAGTCAATAAACTTCCTGCCGGCACGAGAGCTACCACTTACACCTCGCCCAAGCCGGTGAAGTTGACTGAGGAAGATAAACAGAGGGCTCGTGAGGAAGCGATAAAACGTCTTACCGAAGAGCAATATGTTTTGCTTAAGAAAAAGCCGTCACGGGGAAAGAAAGAGGCAACAGAAGTACAACAGATGTCATTGTTCTAAACCATGAAACCACGTACTAAATTGCAAAAGGAAGTCGCCGAGCTGAGTGCAAAGTTGGGTGAAATCTCCGAATCTCCCAAAAATTGGGCAAAAGAACATCTGTTTGCTCGCACTGCGTATAAATGTAAGGATGAACTTTGGTGTTCAGAATGTGGTAAGATGTGGATAAATACCGATAATAGCGAATTGGGTACTATCCTTTTGGGTAATAAGACCGAATGCCCTTATTGCCACCATAAATTAGATGTAACAGTCAGTCGTAAGAGCCAGAATAAAGAGGAAATCTACATGGACATACTGCAGGTTGTAGGTGGCTTTCAAGTTATACGCCATATCCTGTGCTGCAAGTATTCTTGCAAAAGTGGTTTTCGTGAGCATCCGATATCAAATTCTTATTACAGTTTCTTTGAGACTGTTCAGGAATGGATTGCAGTTAATGGCAAACGTACCATTATCGCCAGGCCTATGAATATGGGTGGCAATGGATGGTTGTATAGTGAGCCTTTGAGTATAAAGAACGAATACGGTAGCGGTTATTACAGTTATGGAGATGTATACTCTATACATGGATGGTTATATAGCAAGATAGAGCTTCTCCCGGAATTAAAGAAACGCGGTATAGGCCGGAATTTTCCCGATGTCAATCCGTCGAGGCTTATACGATCGCTCTTAACCGGTAACAATGATGCCGAACTCTGTTTGAAAACAAAGCAGATGGCAATGCTTAAGCACATGGCTAAAGAGGGGTATTATCAGCTTCGATACAAGCCGTCTTTCAATATCTGTAATCGTAATCATTACATCATCAGGGATGCCGGTATGTGGAATGACTACATCGACTTGCTGCTCTATTTCAAGAAAGACGTACGTAACGCCAAATATGTCTGTCCTAAGAACCTGAAAGCCGAGCATGATTTGCTAATGAATAAGAAAAGGAGCATTGAAGCAAAGCTTCGCAGAGATAGGGAAAGACGGGAAGCAATCCGTCGTGAAAAGGAACGTAGAGAGAACATTATTCAGTTTTACAAAAGAATGGAGAAGTTCTTCGGTTTGGAGATTACGGACGGAAGTATAACTATCCGTCCATTGGAAAGTATAACCCAGTTCTACCAAGAAGGGAAAGCAATGCACCATTGCGTATATACGAATGGGTATTACAAGCGTAATGATTGCCTTATCCTTTCGGCCCGTATTGGGGAAAAACGCATCGAGACGATAGAATTGTCTCTGAAAACTCTTGAAGTAGTCCAGTCCCGTGGTGCATGTAACCAGAATACAGAATACCATAAACGTATCATAGGACTTGTCAAAAAGAACATAGGTTTAATTCGTAATAGATTATCAGCATGAAACATATCATCCGAAAAATAGAATACATCACCGGCGATAATCGTCGGTGTGAGAAAGTGACTATTGAAACAAACGACATCGAGGCTGAGAGAAAACGACTGTATGCCAAGTGTTCTTGTGATGTGATATACTTTACTTATGAGACAATAAATAGATAGTACAATGAAAGATTATATCGAGTTTTTGAAAGACAAGATGGCTATCAGTCATCAAACAGGATTTGAAGTTAAGCCGGAAGAATTAACCTCGTCGTTATACCCCCATGTGAAAGATACTGTCCGTTGGGCTGTGTCAGGTGGTTGCCGTGCGATATTCTCCAGTTTCGGTATGCAGAAAACCGTTACCCAGTTGGAGATACTCCGGGTAGTCCTGAAACACAAAGGTGGTAAAGGGCTGATAGTTTGTCCCAAGCGTGTAGTGGTCGAGTTCCTTACACAAGCGGAACAACATCTGCACATGAAAGTTACCTATGTGCGTACTATGGCGGATGTGATGATATGCCCCACTGATATTATGGTTACAAACTATGAGCGAGTGCGTGACGGAGAGGACGGAGTGAGGATAGAGCCGTCCTATTTCACTGCAACCTCTTTGGACGAGGCGAGCGTATTACGCGGTTTCGGTACCAAGACCTATCAGGAGTTTCTTCCTTTGTTTGCAGAAGTACCGTACAGGTTTGTTGCCACTGCCACACCGTCACCCAACAGATACAAGGAGCTGATACATTATGCCGGTTATCTTGGTGTGATGGATACCGGGCAGGCGCTTACCCGTTTCTTTCAACGTGACAGCACGAAGGCGAATAACCTCACTCTTTACCCGCATAAGGAGAAGGAGTTTTGGCTATGGGTATCTACATGGGCGTTGTTCCTTACCAAACCGTCCGACCTCGGTTATCCCGATACCGGATATGAGTTGCCGGAACTGCGGGTGCATGAAGAGGTGGTGAGCGTGGACAACTCCACTGCCGGCACGGACAGGGACGGTCAGGTGAAAATGTTCCGTGAGACTGCCCTCGGACTTGCTGACGCGGCGAAAGAACGCCGGGACAATATGCAGGAAAAGATTGCCCGTGTGGTAGAGATTATCAACCGCCCGGAAAACAGGGACGACCATTTCCTTTTATGGCATGACTTGGAAAATGAACGGAAGGCATTATGTGACGCCATACCCGGATGCAAGGCTGTATATGGTTCGCAGGATGATGACGAAGCAGATAAGGTAATAGCGGATTTCAAAGACGGGCGGCTGAAGTATCTTGCCGCCAAACCGGAAATGCTTGGCGAGGGCTTGAACTTCCAGTACCACTGCCACAAGGCAATCATGTTCATCGACTACCGTTTTAATGATAAGTTCCAAGCGATAGCCCGTATCTACCGTTTCATGCAACAGTATCCGGTTGACCTTTATCTGGTCTATGCTGAAAGCGAGGGCGAGATATTTAAGAGTTTCATGCAGAAATGGACGCAACATCGGGAAATGGTTTCCAAGATGACCGATATTGTCCGTGAGAACGGTTTGTTCGGATTGCAGGCTGAGGAGAAGATGATGCGCTGGATGTTCGCCAGCCGTGAAGAGAAATCCGGCAAGCTGTGGAAGGCTATCAATAACGACAATGTTCTTGAATGCCAAAAGATGGAAAGCGATTCAATAGACTTGATAGTAACAAGTATTCCGTTTTCCAATCACTATGAGTACACGCCTACCTATAACGATTTCGGGCACAATGAGAGTAACGACAAGTTCTTTGAGCAAATGGATTACCTTACCCCTGAACTGATGCGCATATTGAAACCGGGTCGGTTGGCGTGCATCCATGTGAAGGACCGTGTATTATTCGGCAATGCTACGGGTGACGGTATGCCTACTATTGACCCGTTCAGCGAAATGACTGTATTCCATTACATGAAACATGGATTTAGATATATGGGCCGTATTACAGTGGATACGGATGTAGTAAGGGAGAATAACCAGACTTACCGACTTGGCTATACCGAAATGTGTAAGGACGGTTCAAAGATGGGTATCGGTTGCCCGGAATATGTTCTTCTTTTCCGCAAACTGCCTTCTGATACCTCACGGGCCTATGCTGATTTGCCGGTGACAAAAAACAAGAGTGAATATTCGCTGGCCCGTTGGCAGATAGATGCTCATGCAAGTTGGAAATCTTCGGGTAACTCTCTGTTGAGTTACGAGGATATGAAAGGCGCCGGCATTGACAAGATACGCCATTTGTTTAGGAATTACGAGCGTGAGCATATATATAACTACGAGGAACACATATCGTTCGCTGAGGAACTGGAAGAATACGGAAAACTACCTAAAACGTTTATGGCCGTTGACCCGGTGAGTAAGAAACCGTGGATATGGGACGATGTTACCCGGATGCGAACACTCAATACGAAACAATCCCAGAAGAAGCGGCAAAATCATATCTGCCCGTTACAACTTGATATTGTCGAAAGGCTGATTGAACGGTACTCAAACAGGGGTGAACTGGTGTTTGACCCATTCGGTGGTATCGGCACCGTGCCCTACTGCGCTGTTAATTTGGGACGTAGGGGATTATCTACGGAATTGAATTATGACTATTGGAGAGACAGCCTCTCATACCTGTACGAAGCTGAAATGGAAGTGAGCGCGCCCACGTTGTTTGACTTATTGGATGATGCAGTATGAATGTTCATCAGACAGTTCCCCGCTCGGATTGTACCTCTTTTGCCAAATGTGGTAAGCATTCACTTGCCTATTGCCGAAAGTACGGTGCATCCGAATGTGGTTCGTGTGAAATAGTGAAGCGGAAACCGAGAAACCGGGTGATAGTGGACGGGAAAGAGCGCAAAGTATGCAGTCGTTGCAGAAAATTACTCCTGCTGTCCTGCTTCTACGATAGAACGATTCATCGCAATGGAAAAGTGTATCACATCAAGACATCATGGTGTAAGATGTGTGTATCTGAGGATAATAGGGAACGGAATAAAAGAATAATACTCACTACAGCTTACACAGATTTATTAATTAGATAATCAATAAAATCTGAATCTGTGTAATCTGTGGTGAATCAATTCATAACTAATAAAAACATGAATGAAAATGGATATAAAGTTATTGATGCTATCAAGAGGATGGCTTCAATATTTATCCACCTATCATTACCGTGGGGCATCCGTTGACTATCGAGCCGCCATGCGCCGTGCTGTCGCCCATGCGTGCGGCGGGTTTACCGCCAATCATTACCGTTGCCGAGCCTTTGATGATGGTGTCCGGCGGACCGGCACAAACACACATATCGCCCACCACGGCGGCAGGCATCTTGCCTATCAGTACGTTTGGCACACCCGGACCCACTACGGGACCGCCCACATGCGGTATCGGCGAGGGAAACGCCGGGGTCTGCATGGGGCAGGTGTGCATGTCTGTTATTCTTGCTGCTGGAGGCATAGTTTTAGAATTTAAATTAGTTAATCATTACTATCGCACCTTTTACGGTGGTCTGACCGCTTGCCGAGAGTTCCGCCGTGGCATTGCCCTTAACGGTCGCTCCGATTTTCGCCTGCACCTTTACGTTCAGTCCTTCCAGACTGATGTCCTGCTTGGCGATACCGCTGATTTTCATCGTGGTATCCATCGTGATGTCGCCTTTTGCTTTCAGCGTTATATTTTTGGTAGATGTGAGGCTGATACCTTCCCTATCCATTTTGATTTCATTCTTATGCTGGTCTACAAGACGAATCTGTTTATAATTATCGTTGATTTCAATTAAATTATTGCCGGGAGTACTTATTACTACAGCTTTTTTTTCTTCATCGTATGTAATAATAAATTTTCCTCCGACATCTAATACACCATTATTTTCCATATAGCTTGATATTTAAATGTGAATAACTACTTATTTAAAGTATAACAAATAAAATTATGGAACAAAATTAGAATAAAATTTTAGAAAACCTATTTATGAAAGCAATAACAATAAAACAGCCGTGGGCATCTTTGATAGTCCACGGTATTAAAGACATCGAGAATCGAACTTGGCCGTGTCCTAAGAAATACTTAGGGCAGAGGGTGTTGATTCATTCAAGTGGCTGTCATGGAAAGAAGTTTGAGATAAATATGCCCGATGAACAAATGAAACAAGCTTTCTCTTTGATTTCGGAGAAAAGTACTGCTGGCAAATGGGAGTTCGGCGCAATCATTGGCAGTGTGGAGATAATAGACTGTGTGATGAATCATCCTTCTATTTGGGCGGAGAAAGGAGTTTATAATTGGGTACTTGCTAATCCCATTTTCTATGAAAGACCTATCGAGAACGTGAAAGGAAAGCTTTCTTTCTGGGACTATCCTGGTATCAAAGAGGTAAAGATAGAGTGCCCTGAATGTGGTAGCATTGAGATAGCGGTTGAAGACTATACAACGGCTCCGTTCTCGACTTATCTGCATAGGTGTAATAAGTGTGAACATGTGATTATGGAAAGCGAGTGGCATGTAGTAAAGTAAGGATATGGAATTTGATTGGTTTTGGTTTACAGTGGTGATTTTGATAATTTGCGTTACTGTGTATTCTTGTTTAGACAGCTATTTCAAGCATAAGTATGGAGATAAGAATGAAGATATTTTATGAATGGGCATAAAAAAAGGCCATCTTCCCAGACAGCCAATCTTTGTTTAACCTTAATCTAATACTATGAAAAACACATTACAAATGTACGGATTTGTGGGAGTTATGCAAATTATATCCCTTTGTTCAGCTTACTTATAACATGGCTTAGTAGGTAGGTGTATATGTTAACTATTAATGATTTAATTGTAAAATAGGGATTTGGAAAATCAGAATACCATTATCCTTTTACGTAAAAAGAGTGCTATATGTATTGAAAGCTTCTTTCAGTACTAATGATGGGTCAATGTCCGGTACTTCTTCTTTTGCAAAGTCTACTATTCCTATATTGATATTGATTATTGCTTTATATTCTTTATTGTAATAGGTGTACTCACCTTGTTCAAAATTGTGATAATCAGCTAATGCTATAAATATTTTCAAAATATACTCAGATTCTTCAATGCTGAAATTTGATTTATTAAGTTTATTTATAGCAGATTCCATATCCTTTATTGTGCTAAACATTGTCCGAATAAAATCGAAAACAACCAAATTGGGAAACATATATACTGGTACTCTCCTTCGCCCTATATAAACCAATCGATCTCCTTTAAAATCTTTATTAATATATTTCAGTAATGTTCTTATATTAATTGACCCATTTTTGACAAATGTGGATAATATACTACAGCAGATTATATGTGGATAATAGCCATTGTTATTTAGACCCACTTCTTGATCTGATTTGGTTGTTGCAAGAATATGTGCTATGGCTTTTATAATTTCATTTGTATTATTAAAATGGTATATTTCTTTACTATAGAATTTATCAATGTATCCATTGAAATCTACATTTATTCCATATTTGGCACTATAAATGTTTCTTATATTATCAATATCGCATACTAAAATTATTTTGTCAAATCCAAATTTATGCTCTTTAGTACCACAAAAATCATTATGTGCTGATAATATATTTAATATTCTAAAAATATGTTCAGGGTCGATACGGTCTAAATCATCAATAATGAGGACGATTTGTTTATTGGGATTATTATCGGTTTTGGTGCTTGATACAATAGAACGGATGATTTGAGTTATTGTATTATCTTCATAGATGCTTCCTTTCTCTATGCTAATGCTATCGAAGAATTTCTTGATATGGGATTCTTCATTTTTCGAATTATCTTTTGCATATGTTTCAATGTTTTCTTTCAGTGCGATACACCTGTCTATGATATCTGTGCCAAAGGTAACTTTTTCTGCTATAGAAAAAAAATTACCCCAAAAATCTTTAGGATGGTTTACCATATAAAAATATGCCGCATTGCTTAATGATATTTTTTGTTTCTCAAAATCATAGGGAACTTTTTCTAATAACTGCATTAATATGTCCACTTTGATATACTCAAAAATATCTTCGTTATTAGCAACAGAGTAATTAATTGGGGTTAGATATATTCCAGTGTATTTGTCTTTGTGCTGATTAAAAAAATTATTTAGAAAATATGATTTGCCTATTCCAAAAGCTCCGGAAAAGATAATGTTCTCATTGTCTTTTTGTTTTAGGAAATCAGCAAAACGTTCGGTTTCTTTAGATATACTTATTTCCATTTTTATATTGATATTTGATTTGTTTCAAAGTTAATATCTTTTTTCATATTGAGCAAAACCTTCTGCCAAATTGTGTCAGTAACTTCTTTGATACCGGATAGTCCGTTCATGGATTATTCGGTATCTTTATTTTGTAAATCAAAATAATAAAGTATGTACGCAGTAAATCAGTATGATGCAATTGCAGAGAGTTACGATTCTCTGTTTAAAGATGAAGTCAGCATTGAGGAGAATAATAAGATAGCCTCGATGCTTTTTGATGTTCCCGGAATTATTCTTGATGTGGGATGTGGCACCGGATTGTTCCTTGATATTCTGAAAGTATCTCCAGATGAATATTTCGGTATCGATCCGAGCAATAAGATGCTTGAAGTTTTTAGGAAGAAGCATCCTGGGTATTATAATCTATGCATCCCGTTTGAGATGTTCAACCTAAAGTTTATGGTATTCAATACCGTTGTCGCCCTGTTTGGTTCGGCCAGTTACATTGAAGTCGAAGCGTTAACGGATATCCCCGAGGAGAAGAATTTGTTCCTTATGTTCTATAAAGAAACGTACCATCCGGTGACTTATGAACGTAGCGGTTGCGAATTGGAATATTATGAACATTCGAAATGTGAGCTGGAACAAGGCTTTCCTCATTGTGAAGTAAAAGAGTTTGGTAACTATTATATCGTGACTAACGTATGATATTATATTCAGAACAAAATGTGTATGAAGCGGCGAAAGAACGCATAAGGCAGCTATTTTCTATAGGTGGCCGTCTGGGCGTTTGTTTTTCTGGAGGTAAAGATAGTACCGCTTTGCTGCATATCACTTTGGAAGTGGCACGTGAACTTGGTATTCGAAAGCTACCGGTTATGTTTCTTGATCAGGAATGTGAGTACACATATACAGTCGAGTATATGCGTTATGTTATGTCTTTGCCAGAAGTAGAGCCTATTTGGGTACAAGTACCATTCAGATTATGGAACGCTAATAGCGGTGATTGGTTTATTCCTTGGGAACCAGGAAAAGAATGGATGCGTGAAAAAGAGGATATTGCTTTCAAAGAGAATGTATATGATGCTGACAGATTTAAAGACATGTTCAACGCTATTGCATTTCATCACTTAGGAGAAGATTATGTTTCTTTGGGTGGTGTCCGTATTGAGGAATCTCCGGCCCGTCGTGCAGGATTAACAGGCAAGGAAACTCTTCCTGGTATGACATACGGAAAGCGTTGTAGTCATGGAGTAGTTATGTACCCTTTGTATGATTGGTCTTATCGCGATATCTGGTATTATATCTTCTCCAATCGATTAAGATATAATAAGGCCTACAATTACATTTTCTCAAAAGAACCGTTACGTTCGGCCAGGGTGTCCTCTCTGATTCATGAGAACAGTAATCAGAATATCCCTTACTTGCAGGAAATTGATCCGAAGGCATATAATGCCATGTACACCCGCATCCCCAATATTGGTACGACAAATCATCTTCTGTTGGATGCCTTTGAAGAGATACGTAATTATCCGAACTGTTTTAAGGATTGGCCGGAATATTTGCAGTATCTCATTGATAACATAGTAGCTGAGGATAAGAATAAAATCATTTTTTCCAATAACCTGAAGACAGTGATTACTAAAGTTACAAATTGGTCTGATGTAGACCGTCGTGATATTTACCGTGCTTTTGCTCGTGGGATTATTACCGAAGACTTTGAACAGACAAAATTGAATAACAGATTATTGGTTCATAAATCAAAGTATAAATATGGAAAAACTAAAAGAAATAATCACCCGGATGCTTGATGAAGCGCCAGATAAAATAAACTTCTTCAATGAAGTGAGGCAACTTCTATTTTCTTTGTCCCCGGAGAAAGTGAACCCGGTGGATCGTGTTCTTTGGGTTCCAATGGAAATGGTAAAGGCAAACAACTATAATCCTAATGCTGTGGCAAAGCAGGAAATGCAGTTACTTTATACTTCCATTCGGGAAGACGGATATACACAACCTATTGTTACGATTTGGAGTGAGGAAGAGCAAAAGTACATCATTGTAGACGGGTTTCACCGTAATCTCATTGCACGTATGTACAAGGATATTGCCCGACGGAATAGTGGTCGTCTCCCCATTGTGGTTATTGATAAGGATATCAATGACCGTATGGCATCTACGGTCCGGCATAACCGGGCACGTGGTAAACATTCTGTTGACGGCATGACGAATATCATTTATAACATGATTAAAAATGGAGAGTCGGATGCAGTCATTTGTAAGAAGCTTGGTATGGAACCATTAGAATTTGTAAAACTTAAGCACATCACCGGCTTTGCTAAGATGTTCAAGAACTATGAATACAGCAAAGCTATTAAAGAAATTATTCATCACACAGATTCAGCAGAGTTATGATTATGGATATACAGAATATTGCAATAGATAAAATCATTCCATATTGGAATAATGCCCGGAACAATAGCAAGGCTATCAAACCGGTAGAGGAATCAATCAAGAAGTTTGGCTTTAACCAGCCGCTTGTAGTAGATAAGAATCTTGAAATCATTGTCGGCCATACACGATACTTTGCCCTATTAAATCTTGGATATAAGGAAGTACCTTGTATAGTCGTTGATTTGGATGAAGAAAAGGCACACCAGTATCGTATTGCTGATAATAAGACATCGGAGTTTGCATCATGGGATGAAGATAAACTGATACGTGAACTTAGGACTATGAATGTCCCTGCAGATATGCAAGATTTCTTTTTTGAGCCAATAGAGCAGCTGCTCGGATTTGATGTAAACTTTACTCCGGCAAATGATTATGCAACAGAAGATATGCAAGCAGAGGAAGTACAGCGGGAGTTCAGTCAGGAAATGGAACGTCAAGAGAATGAGGCTTTCAAAAAGAAAACGGAACGTATTGAAGAGAACTTAGAGCAAGAGAAGACCGAATATATTGAAATGGCATGTCCCCATTGTGGAGAAATAATCAGGATGAAGAAGTGATATGGCAGCACCTGCGGGAAATAAATTTTGGATGTTAAGGAGTAAGCATGGGAGAGATAAACTCTTTTCCACGCCGGAACTTTTATGGGAAGCTGCCTGTGAGTATTTCCAGTGGTGTGATGAAAATCCCTGGCTCTCCAAAAAAGCTATTCAAAAGACGGTTCCTGTGAAAAGAAAGAAAGGGAAGAAAGTGGAAACTGTTAATGAACAGCAAGTGCAACAGGAAGTTTCCCCGACTTCCCGCCCGTACTCTCTTACCGGGTTTTGTATTTACGTAGGCGCTTCATCCAAATGGTGGAGCACCTTTCGTACGGAGTGTAAAAATAAGAATGACGAAGATTTTTTAGAGGTCATCGCACGCGTGGAAGAAACAATCGAAACGCAACAGTTTGAAGGTGCATGTGTCGGTGCTTTTAATGCGAATATCATTGCTCGTAAACTTGGGCTTGCGGATAAGCAGGAAGTGGACCATACGAATGCGGGGAAAGAGTTTAAGTCATTTTCATTTCTTCCATATACCAAAGAAGCGGAGAGTGTGAAGTGATGGGAGAGAGAGTCAACATAAAACAACGTTTAGCCTATAACTATCTTCGTGACGATGTTACGAAGTTCTTATGTTATGGTGGTGCCGGTGGAGGTGGTAAGTCATGGCTCGGTTGTGAATGGCTGATGCAATGTTGCCATTATCTTCCCGGAACTCGTTGGTTTGCGGGGCGAAATAATCTCAAAGACAGTCGAGCATCTATAGCGGTGACATTTGTTAAAGTGGCTAACTCTCATGGCTATCCATATTATCACTTGACAAATGACGGCATCAAGTTCGATAATGGGAGTGAGATTATCTTTTTGGATTTGACATATTATCCCTATAAAGACCCGATGTATGAACGTTTCGGCTCCTTGGAATTTACGGGTGGATGGATCGAAGAGGCGGGTCAAGTGAATAGATTGGCCTTTGAAGTGTTACAGACCCGTATAGGGCGGCACTTGAATGATGTCTATAATGTTCCAGGGAAAATTCTTATTACTTGTAATCCCAAAAAGAATTGGTTATACGATAAATTTTATAAACCATGGAAAGAGCATAAGTTAAAAGATGGTTATGCTTTTATACAGGCGTTGGTACAAGACAATCCATTTGCAACAGAAGACTATATAAACACTTTGAAAAATACTAATGATAAAGTAACGAAAGAGCGTTTGTATTTCGGCAATTGGGAATATGATAATGATCCGGCAGTACTTTGTGATTATGATGCTATTTGTGACTTGTTTACAAACGAGCATGTACAACCGGTAGGCTTATCGACTGGTTCTTCTGACCTTGCCATGAAAGGCCGAGACCGTTTTGTCAGTGGGCATTGGATAGGTAATGTATGCTACATCAGGTTAGACCAGGAATACAGTACGGGTAAATCCATTGAGGCAGACCTTAAAAACATGATGATACAGTGGAAGATTCCACGTAGCATGATGGTAGTTGATAGTGATGGGCTGGGGAGTTATCTTGAAAGTTATCTGAATGGCATCAAAGAGTTTCATGGTGGTAACCGCCCTATTAATCCGGAGTTTGACAATCTGAAATCAGAGTGCGCTTTTAAGCTCGCAGAACTAATAAATAACCGACAGATAAGGATTATATGTACGGAAGCCCAAAGAGAGCGTATAATCGAAGAATTAGGAGTTTTAAAGCAAGACCATATAGATGCTGATACCCGAAAGAAAGGAATAATCAGTAAAGAGAAAATGAAAGAGATACTTGGTCATTCTCCGGATTATCTTGATATGCTGATAATGGCAATGTTCTTCCGTATCAAACCAATTCCCAAACGACCAAAAGCAAAATTAGGACAGATATGACAGTAAAAGAATTTTTGATATTAAGTGAGGTGGCAAGTAATGTTACTGAATTATTGGAACAGATAAAGAAACTCCCAAAGCCGGATTTCATTTTGGGAGTTCGTTTGCCGGATAATCTGAATGATACCACTATTGGGCAACTTATGGGACTACAATCTATATCAAGCGATGTTGATTGTATAATGATACCATGTCATGTCCTTTTAGGATTCTCTGTTGAACAAATAGAAGTATGTGAGGTAGAGGATGTTTTGGGCTTTTCCTCATGGGTTACTAAAGAGGTGGAACGGATAACCAAGCTGTTTGAAACAACAAGTGTGGCGCCTACTCCTGAGGAAAAACGTGCGGGTGTGGATCAGTTATCATTTGGCTTGTTTGGGTTGGTGGACTATTATGCAACCCGTATGGGAATAACTGACCATGAGCAGGTAGAAAGTGTTCCATGGGTAAGAGTGTATAAATGTCTTGATATGGATGCAGAGAAGATAAGATATGAACGAAGATTACGTAAAATTTATCAAGATAATAACAAATGAACACAAGTGTAGAGAGGAAAATAGCGTCTGTTGCAGAAAAGCTGAAAGACATAACCTATTTGTTTGATAACTGGGCGACGGCTAATGTCCGGTTGGATAAAATGCCATTACCGGCTATGATTAACTTACTGCCTGTATCCGGTAAGTTCGTTATATCCAGAACACAGTTGAAGGATTGCCCTAACTGTATGATAGCATTTGCAGATAAGACAAGGTTTGATTTCGACGGGGTGGAGAATGATGAGGTTATTGAGAGATGTAAAGGATATGCCGTACAGTTTATCAAAGAACTGAATAAAAGTGGACTGTTTGAGTGGGTGAGTGATGAAATACCTTACTCCATATTTTACGATAAGTTGGATGTGAATGTTACTGGGATAATGATAGAATTGAAACTCAAAGAGGTTCAAGGAGTACCCATGTGTTAGTTATGGAAGATAGGAGAAAAGAAATAAAAGGTATTCTGATTGAGGAATTGGACAGTCTTCAGCAACGTATTATTGAGAATCATATACGGGCTGGGCAGCGTGCAAGTGGAAGGACTATCAAAAGCTTGCATGTTGTGGTAGATGATAATCACGGCATCTTGTTTGGTAGGCAGGCTTTCGGCGTATTGGAAACGGGACGTAGACCGGGGAAAGTTCCTAAAGGATTTTATAAGATTATCCGGCAGTGGATGATGGATAAGGGTATTCAAGTGGAGAAGCCTAAGTCTTTTGCATACCTCGTAGCTCGGAAAATAGCTCGAGAAGGTACTGAACTATATCGGACAGGAAAGCATGAGGACATATATTCAAAAGATATTGAAAGAACGATACAGAATGTAATGAATCGTGTATTTGGTATTTTCTCAAAGGATGTACAACATATAAATTTGAATAACAATGCGAACTCATAAAATAGGAAATACAACAGTTGAGTATCCGGATGAAATAGCTTTTTGTTTTAATCCGATAGTCATTAATATACTTGGACATCCATGGGCATGGGTAGAGGCTGTAGTCCGCGATGTGATAACTGGTATAGAGCATATAGAGAAAAGGGTATTGTTTCAAAATACTTGTTTCTTTGATGTTTCTTTTTATACCCAATCATATTTTGATTCAATTCAATTTGGTGAGATAGACTATACCCAATCGGGAGCTGTAGAGACGCCTTTGGGACGGTTATTCTCTCTTGACTTGAATATGTATTCTGAGAGTGGAGAATTGGGCGAAAGTTTCCAGTTTGAAACTTTTGTTGTTTGGGGAGCAATGAAGATTGGCGAACGATATAATGGCGATAGGGTTTTGATATGGTTTAAGAATTTTCCTTTCACGGTTGACATGTATGCAGCCGGGGAAAGTAGTGTTAATATCACTGTCGATAATGAACCTTTACCTGCTGTTGGATTGTCAAAGCGTAATGTTTATAATTTGTTTCTGACGGGAATTGATGCCCAAAGAGAGGTGATTCTTGATTTATCAGGAGCCGGAGCTATAGGTAGTGTATTTGATATGACATTCGACTATACTTTCCATGCAGTAGAAGGTGCTTCTTCTAATATTCGGTTATTGATTGATGATTCAACGTGCGGGATATATCTTCGTTGGATTAATCGTCATGGCTTTTATTGCTATTGGTTATTTAAAGCCGGTGATGAAAAGAAACAGGTTACGAATGATGGAGAGTTTATTCGCAACAATATGCAGGACTATAGTTATGTGAATGGATATCATAGTGGAACAGGACGTAAACAGCGCAAGACGGAAGAAAATACACTTCCTATATGTGCTCCACTTGTGGATAGTGATACATACGACTTCCTTTTTCAACTTGCTATATCTCCGGTTGTGGATATGTATATGGGGAAAGATGCTGATAAAAAGGATAGATGGCAGGGAGTGAATATTGCGGTTGAAACTTTCAATAAAACTCGTGCTGTCCTTCAAGATTTTGTAGCGACAATTGTTTTACCGGAAACGAGGGTACAAAGCTTATGAGAAATGAAATGTTATTTGTAGATGGGGAGCTGGTTGATTTGGGAGAAGATACTAAAATCACATTGAATCTTAAAAGTAATTTACTTTCTGATTTAAGTAAGATTGTTAGTAACAACAGTTATACTATAAAGCTTCCTAAGACAGTGCGTAATCAACGTATTATAGAGCATGCTGATATGCCCTCATGCAATACAGTTTATCCGAGAAGGTATCATCATGCCAGATATTTCCGTAACGGAGTAGAGATAATCTCAAATGCCAAGGCTGTACTCCTATCGGTTTCTGATACCATTGATATTGCCATTACATGGGGAAATATAACATTGTTGGCTGGCATTGTAGAGAATGATAAATCTTTGAATGAACTCATTGATACTGGTTATTACATAACTTGGAGAAGGGAAATTAGCGATTATCAGAACGGAAGTCCTTTTATTGTGTCTGATATGAGTATGGGGATACGGAGCTTTGATACTTTTAATTATGTGCATCCTTGTGTAAGAGTTGGTTGGATATTAGAGCGTATATCAGCAGATAATGGATTTAATTTTTCATTCTCAAATGATATTGTGGAAAGATATATTAGCAAGTTGATTGTTCCATTATTAACACGTCATGGTCGAGGGTTTGATGTAAATAATCAATTTGGATTGGCTGCGAGATATAATAACGGAGTAAAATATGACTATTACTTAACTGCAATATTGAAAGATGCCTATGCCAATAGTTTTTTGGCAGTAATCAATGCCGGTACCAATAATTCGGGAATAAAAGTTCTTAAAGAAAGTACTAAGATTAGAATATCGGCAAGAATGTTTTTTGATTTTACTAGTACGGTTCCAGTAAATCCAGCTTTTGTGGCATATAAAGTAGTGGATGGGAGAGCCGAAGAAGTATTTTCTGTTGATGCTTCCAATTTGCAGGGAGGTAATGGACAGACCTGGACAGTATACTTTGACTTTGAGGATGAGACATCTGTATTGTCAGAGGGTGATATTATTTATTTTGCTTTTCGTAATACGGGATATTTTGTTAATAACTGGGGAACAGACACTTTCTCTCTTGCTTTAGCACCCTATATTAACGAAGTGGTAGTAGAGGGGAAGGGTAGCGATGGGTATTATCCCATAATATCCAATTTGCCGGATATAAAGCAAGTTGATTTTATCAAAACGATTGCTGCAATATCCGGAATATTTGCTGTTATCGTTAATGATACTACTTTGGGCTTTTTTTCTGTGGATGATATTATATCGAATCGAAATAAGGCATACGATTGGACGCGTAAAGTGGTTGCTTCTTTCAAAGAAAATAAACCACAAGAAATTAGTTACTCGCTTGAAGATTTTGCGCAAAAGAATTTACTTACATGGAAAGAAGATAATACTGTAAAAGGTGATTATAGTAGTGCCTTGTATGTGCAAGATGAAACAATTGAGGTTGAACGTACTGCTATTGAACTTCCATTTGCTGCAACTGATATGTCGTTAAGTAGAGCTTTTATTCCGTTATATGACTACTCTGGTAATGAAACTGTCGGGAAAATGAATAGTGTGGAGCCACGGTTATTGATTGAGGTTAATAATACCGGAAAATCGAAAGCTTCATTTGAAGGGTTGAGATGGGACACTTTGGTAAACAGGAACTATGAATCATACCAGAAAATTATCCGTAATCCTATTGTGGTCAGTGAAAAGATTGAAATTAGTGATATTGAGTTGAAAGAGTTAGATGTGACTATTCCTGTCTATTTAGGTCAATATGGTAGATACTATGCTATTATATCAGTAAGGGCAGAAGCTACGGGAATATGTGAATGTAAATTATTACAATTGGAAGTGTAACTATGGAAAATGTAGAAGAAAGAGTGCTGGATATCCGGGTGAGATATGACGATGCTATCCGAAAAATAGCAGAATATCGTACTCAGTTGGATGTTTTACATCAAGTTGAGAAAACGCTTAAAGAGGATTTAAAGGAGGGGCGTATCAGCCGTGAAAAGTATAATCTGAAATTAACCGAAAATAAGGTTGCCGCTCAAAAATACACAGATGCCATTCGTGTTTTGAATAAACACATTCAAAATGAATATAAAGAGCAAACAGAGCTTGAAGGTAGCTTGGTTAGATTACGTGCAGAGCTTTCTAATCTGACTGCTTCTTATGACAGGTTAAGCCGTGCAGAACGTAACAGTGCCAAAGGTAAAGGGATTCAAGATAAGATAAATGCTATTACCGATGAATTGAAAGAAGCGGAAGAAGGCACGCAACGCTTCTATCGGAATGTCGGCAACTATGAGGAAACTTTGAAAAGATTTGTAGGTATCAATAATGACTTTGCAAACTCCTTGTTGAACATCGCCCAGAACTCAAACGGGGTGAAGGGATTTTTCTCCAATATGAAGGTGGAAGCATCTGCTTTAGGTTCAACACTAAAAGCATTATTGAAGAATCCGGTGTTTATGAGTATCGCAGGTGTGGCTGGAGTTAGCTTTGCTTTCAAATGGTGGTATGACTACAATAAGGGAATAAAGGAAGCTACTAAATTGACCAAGCAATTTACAGACAAATCCGGTGATGATTTGAAAATTTATCGGAGTGAAGTACAGGCTTTGGCTGATTACTACAGTAAAGACTTCCGGAATATGTTGACAGCTATCAATTCCGTGGAAAAACAATTTGGTATATCTTCTGATGAAGCGCTGGAAGTAATCAAAGACGGTTTCATTGCCGGAGCAGATGCGAATGGGGAGTTCCTATCTGTTTTGAAAGAATATCCGGCGTATTTCAAAGAGGCCGGTATCTCTGCGAATCAGTTTGTTGCTATTATTGCAGAAACCAATAAGCAAGGTGTTTTCTCTGATAAGGGAATTGATACCATTAAAGAGGCGAATACTCGGCTTCGGGAAATGACTACATCAACGGCCAGTGCATTGGATGGTATCGGTATCAGCTCTAAACAAGTCCAGAAAGATTTGCAGACAGGAGCAAAGACTACTTTTCAAATCATGCAGGAAGTATCTGCTAAATTGGATGAACTACCGGAAAACAGCGCAGTTGTCGGTACTGCAATTGCTGATATCTTTGGCGGTCCGGGAGAAGATGCCGGCTTACAATATATCCGCACCTTGAAAGATATTTCTGTGAATTTGGATGAAGTCAAGGGTAAGACCGGGGAATTGGGTAAAGTGGAAGATGATTTGCTTGCTTCCCAAGCGGAGCTAACGAAAGAGGTCGCTTTGCTTTTTGATGCTACCGGCAGCTCATTTGAAAAGATAACGGCTAAGGTTGAGACTTTTGTTAATGACGTTTTATCCTCTTTGATTAAAGATGTACGAACTTTGTTTGAATCGGTAGAGGATATAACGGAACGGGAAACAAAAGCGGCAGTTGAGCTTGGAAAGAATGTTGCAGAGGCTAATGTCGGAGATGAATATGCCAAGATAGAGGCGGCACGGGCTCGGTATGTGAAAGCGGGGTTTTCAGAGGAAGCAGCTATGAAAAAAGCCAAAGAAGAAAGACTGCAGATGCTGAACTTATCCCTGAAGCAGGAAGAAGAATACTTGCAGGAAACTGTTGCCATCAATGAGAAATACAATAAAGAACTGCGGGATGCTTCATTCTGGCGTCAAGGAATTGGCAAAGACCGTTCCAATGCAGTCATAAACAAGGATGTTGCTTCTTCATGGAATAATCGCATGGCACAGTTGTCGGCTGTGGAGTCCAGGAAAGAGACTATTAACTTGGTGTCTTCATATACTGGAGATGCCGATAAAAAGAAAACGCCGATTGTAGACCCTAAAGCTGTGGCCGAAGCTCTAAAAATCAAAAAGAAAGAGCTGCAAGAGATACGTAAAGCTGAGGATGAAATGCTAAAGCTTATTAAAGATAGCCGGGAAAAGCAGACACAAGAAATAGAATATGAGTACAGCCGGCAAATTGAAGACTTGAAAATCCGTTTGGAGACCGAAAAGGACTTGACACCTCGTGCCAAAGATGAAATCGGAAAACAGATTCTTTCTCTTGAACAACAGAAAACTATTGCTTTACAAAAGCTCTCTGATGAAGAGCTGAAAAAGGATATTGAAAATCGGCAGAAGCTTATCGCCTTGCAACTTGATTCTGTAAAGGCTGGTAGTGAGCGGGAGTATCAACTAAAGATGCAGCAACTCGTAGCCCAACGTGATGCAGAGCTCCAGCAGAAGGAGCTAACAGAGCAGATGAAACTTGCTATCGTGGAGAAGTATAACAAGAAAATTGATGATTTATCAAAACAGCATGACAATGCTGTAATTAAGAAGCAAGAGGATGCAATGAAACTTCGCTTTGAAACTGAGATAGCCCAAGCATATGGTAATGAGCGGGAGATTCTCCGTATTAAGATGGAGCAGAAGCTTGCAGAGTTGAATGCTATGCAGCAACTTGAGGGGGAAAGTATAGAAACTTTTAATTTGCGTAAACTTCAGGCTCAAAATGAATATAATGATGCAAAAAAAAATGTTGCAGATAAAGAAATAGCTATTGAACAAGCCAAATATGATGCTATGGCTACTGTTACAAATGGACTTATTGCTTTGACAGATGAGATAGGTAATCAAGACCGTAACTTTGCCATTGCAAGCAAGGCTTTGGCTCTTGCTGAAATTGCTATCAATACTGGTAAAGCCATTTCTAAAATGATTTCTGCTGAAGCTGGTAAGGGAGTCGTTGGACTTGGTACAATGGCAAGTGGTATAGCTACTATACTTTCTAACATTGCGGCTGCCATTTCTACGGTAAAAAGTGCTAAATTTGCACAGGGTGGTTCAGTAGTAGGTCCGGGTTCGGGCACAAGTGACTCTATACCAGCAATGTTATCCAATGGTGAAAGTGTAATGACAGCCGCTGCGACTTCTATGTTTGCGCCGTTATTATCGGCCTTTAACCAAATGGGTGGTGGTATTCCTATCAACGTAACAACCTCATCCAATCAGGCAACGGGTGAGGATATGCTTGCAAAAGCTGTTGCAAGAGGTATGATGATGGCTCCGCCACCGGTATTGTCCGTAGAGGAATTTACTTCTGTTGCAGATAGAGTAAAGTATGTCGAGAATCTTGGTAGTGTATGAATGCGTATGAGTTATTAATTCTGAATAGGAACATCCTCCAAGTAATGGATGGTGTTTCTCTTGATGTTGGGGATGTGAAATATATTCCCGTATATCAAGATTATGTTCGCTTATCACAGGAAGGACATAAAAAAACTTATATCATGCAATATTTATCTGATGAGTATAATATTGCAGAAAGGACAATTTATCGAATCATTGATAAATTTTCAACTACAGTTAATATCTGAGGTTTCATTGTGAATTATTTTTTTAATTCTGTGTTCAACCCTAATTAGGATATAAATGCCAGGTGTTTTTTCTTGCTAAAAATAAAAATGTTGAAAACAAATTTGTATATATAGTTTGTAACTAAAATGTAATTTTCTTGTAATCAGGTATGTTTTAATTGCTCTATAGATTTGCAATCTATTTTAATACACCCAGGTTATGATAATGACAAAGGTTACTTATGAGGATGAATATTTGTTTTCACTACTAAAACAAGGTAATCAAGATGCTTTTACACAGCTTTACAATAAGTATTCTTCGATGCTTTATGGTCTGTCGTACAGGTATTTGCAAGATAGGAATCTCGCAGAAGATGTCGTTCAGCAGGTTTTCTTGCACCTGTGGGAAGTACACTCCACTTGCCATATTAAAGTACACTTGAGAAATTATCTTTATACTATGACGAAAAATTATTTGTTAAATATGATTCGGGATACGAATGATATAATCGCAAGAGAGGATATGAAAGGAACTGAACAGAATAATATTATTGATGATGGCTTACAAGAAAAACTTGAAGAAGAAAGGAAGTTCGGCTATTTACGTTGGGCTGTAAAGCAACTGCCAAGTTGCAAACGGGAGATTTGCCTGTTGAAAATATATAGGGGATTGAACAATCAAGAAATAGCGGATGAATTGAATATACCGATAAACACAGTCAAATGTTACTATACGCAATCTTTGAAGCTACTGAAATATTATCTTAGAAATCATGTTGAATAGAGGCAGGGTTGTCAATGTTCCTTCATTTCATAAAGAAATAACGTGAGTATGGCTGAAATGAAACTGACATACAAAAGAAATGTAGCCGTTATACACTTTTGAACATACTCTGTGTCAATAGTACGTAAAAGATATTATTGAATCAAATTTATTAATTACTTAACGTACTAAAATGAGAAGAGGTATTTTGATTGTTTTGACTGTTTTGCTGAGCACATCTTATATGATGGCTACTCAGAAAACAATATTAGAGCGTAAAAAAGCAGAAAAGGGCTACGTCTTGACATCCGATGAGGAGGTCTCAAAAAAAGTGGTTACGGTTAAAATGAAAGGTGTTATTTTTGACAAGAAAACACAGGAAAGATTGCCAGGAGTAACATTGGTACTAAGCGATAATCCTTCGATTGGAACGGTTACTAACATGGATGGCGAATTTCAGATAACGGCTGTCCAGGGATCTAAATTAAAAGTGTCCTATATAGGATATGAAACTCAGCTGCTAGCTGTAAACCTGGATGACAACATTAAAGTAGAGCTTGACCAAGACAATTTCAAACTGGATGAGGTTGTAGTAACTGGGCAAGGTGCAGAAGTACAGAAACGGCGTTTATCATCGAATGTAACGACAGTCAACAGTAAAGAACTGGAACGTATGAAGCAAGGGCGAATCGATCAGATATTGCAGAACTCCCTACCTAATGTGCAAATTACGATGGCCAGTGGTCAAGCTGGCGCCACTTCATTAGTTAAATCAAGAGGTCTGTCATCTGCCTATTCTAATTCTACTCCAGTAATTTATGTAGATGGCGTACGTGTGGATAATATGAATACGGGAGCCACCTTAAATAACTCTTTAAGCGGTAACAGTGCCGTGACTGGCTCTATAGGTGATATTCCTATGGAAAACATTGACCACATAGAATATGTAACAGGCGGTGCAGCTACTACACTTTACGGTTCAGATGCTGCCAACGGGGTCATCCAGATTTTTACTAAAAAGGGAACAGAGCAAAAGATTTCTTTTTTTGCTGAAACCCAGTTAGAGGCGGATGTGGCTTCTTCACAATTTTATCATTTTAAACGTACAAAAGAATTGTTGCATCAAATAGGATTTACTCAAAAATACCGTATTGGCTTTGATGGTGGAACTGAAAAATATGGCTATAGTTTTGGAGCGAACATGAGCAACAGTACCGGTACCCTGATAAAGAATGGGAACGAAGACCGTAAGTATGACCTACGTTTCGGCTCAAGAGTGAAATTCAACAAAGTTCTTGAGTATCAGAATTCATTTGGTATGGTGATACAGGACTTTGCCCGTAGCCGTAACGGTAACCAAGGTGGATATACAGGATTGTGGTTTACGGAAGGTGCAGCCGCAACTAATTTTAAATATACAAATACCGAAGGCAAGCAAGTAAACTATGGAGCCGATTTGGATGCCTTGGATGATTATGCTTTTGCCCAAATGAAATCTTTTGTAAACACAGCTGAAGCATTACAGAATAACCGGGAATCTGTGAAACGTTTCCAAACTTCACAGTCTTTAAGTTATGCCCCGTTAACCAACCTCACCTTTAAAGGTATACTAGGAGTGGATTATCGTCTGAATAATAATAAGAACATCATTACCAATGAATATCTGATACATACCCAGCAAAAGCCAGAAGGTACGTCAGACGCGGGAAGTATTTCTAATTTTGACCGTAATTACTTCGGTTTGACTATCGATATAAATGGACAACACAGATATCGTTATAAGGACATCTTCAGTCTGATTTCTACAGCTGGTTTCCAATTTTTTAGCACATACGACCACCAATCTGTTTATAATGGTACCAATGTGCGAGATGGTGCGCAAATTGTAGCAGGGGCAGGAACATTGACTTCCAATGAATGGCTGAGTTATCTATATAACTATGGCTATTTTATCCAGGAGAATATCGGCTTTTTAGATCGTTATTACATAGATCTGGGACTACGTTCGGATTACAACACAGCTTTTGGTGACAATGTAGGTTGGCAGTATTATCCGAAAGTGGGAATTTCCTATGTACTTTCCGAAGAACCCTTCATGCAAAGCCTGAAAGAAAGTAATTTTATTAACAATGTACGTATCTTGGCAAACTATGGTGTGGCAGGTAGCTATCCGCCAGCCTTTGAATATCAACGCACAGTAGCTTTCAATTCATTTCAAGGACAACAAGCCGCTTCTTTCGGTAAATATGGAAACCCGGATTTGGCTCCAGAAAAGAAACATTCTTATGAAGCGGGTTTTAATGCGGTTCTTTTTAATCGTATTTTAAATCTTGGCTTTACTTATTATTATGCTTTGACTAAAGATGCCCTTTTCAGTATTCCGTCTCTTCCCTCATCTGGACAGTCGGCCAACTATCTGTCTAATGTAGGGGAAATTGAGAACAAAGGTATTGAATTGAGTGTAGGATTGCAACTGGTAGATACTAAAGACTGGAATGTTCGCTTGAATGCATCATACAACACCAACCATAACAAGGTTCTAAGTATCGGTAATGCAGTACCATTTGCTATTGGTGGTTTCTCGTCAAGAACAGTGCAAACTGTAGTAGCTGAAGGACAGCCGGTAGGTTTCATCCGCGGTTACAAAGCTGTACTGAATTCGGATAACTCATTAAAAGAAATTCTTCCTTTACAGAATTTAGGGTCCACACTCCCTACCGGATATGGAAACTTCTCTCTTTCTGCAAGCTATAAAAATCTGTCTTTGATGATTAACGGTGATTATCAATACGGAGCATACGTACATTCGTTTGACCGTCAATTCCGTTTCTCCAAAGGATTAAAAGACGGTGCAATACCGGAAAAAGCTTTGGAAGGATTAGATCAAGGTGCCAATTGGTTAAATTTTACAAACTTTTTCGTAGAAAAATCGGATTTTGTGAAAATTAGGAACATTGGGATTTCCTATGACTATAAGCCTGAAAAGTATTTGAAGAACATCAATTTTGGTTTTAATGTCTATAACCCGTTTGCCTTTACGGCTTCTTCTGTAGATCCTGAAGCAGCTTTGGCAGGAGCCCGTTCTCAAGGTGCAGTAGCCGTAGGTGGACTAAATTATTCTTCATACTCCACTCCTCGGCAATATGTAGGTTCTATTCGTATCTCTTTCTAAAAATGTCCAACTCTTAATGAAATAATAAAAATGAAGATAAAAAACTATATTCTGTTAGGGGCTTTAGCCTTATCATGCGCATCATGCGAACTGTTGCAGCCCAATGATATTATCAATCCTAACGTGGACGAAAAGACGTTCTTGCAGACTCCAAATGCAATGAGTACTTGGGTAAATGGAGCCAACCGTTCATTTGCCACCATTATAGGTACGTATGTGGAACTCATAGAAATACTATCTGATAATTACTTCAATAATTACAGCCAAAGCAGCAAAGTTTTTGATTTCCCTACAATCTTATACACAGATGTGGATGTCACAAACTTGCAACGCCATATTGGTACATTACGTGAAACCGCTATTCAGGGGTTAGAAGTGGTGGCTGCAGCTGATGCGACTACTACAGATGCTCAGCGTTTCAACCTTTATTATATAAAAGGTTTTTCTTATTTACTGGCAGGAGAGTATTTTCTTGCGCTTCCTGTTGAAAACGGAGGAGAGGTAAAAAGTTGGCAGGAAAATTTGAATCTAGCGATTTTCACCTTTACAGAGGCTTTGAACTATACTAATGATGCTGGTAAAAAAGCATTCATAAATACAGTGATAGCCCGCTCTTATTATAGGTTAGGAGACAAAACAAATGCTGTGCAATATTCAAATAATGCGTTAGCCTTGTCCAAGGACTTTGTAGAGCAGATTGAATATGATGGAGATAACGGTGTAGAAAGTTCTATACAAGGATATATCTACGGAACAAACTTTCAGCCGTTGCCTCGACTTGATTTTCTTGATCCGAAATATTTTCAGAAAAACAGCGCAACTGAAGCACGTCCTATCTGTATAGCTAAAGCGGAAGAAGCTTATCTGATTTTGGCCGAAGCAGCTTTAGCTGATAATGATCTTAATGGAGCAAAAAGTATTTTGAAGGAATTGTTGGCACTTGTAAAAAAACGTCCGGTAGAAACCGATATTAACGACCAATTAGAAGGACGTTATAACGGAGGATACAAAGAATATCCCAACAGTTCCGAATACAAAGTAGCTGCTTCGGCTGAAGATGAACTAAGAAGTGGGTTAGTACTTGATCGTCAAATGCCCAATTTAATTTCTATTCCTTACATTTCAGGAACTTCTGTCACAGAAGCGATGATAGATAATCCAACCACAGTGGATAATTTACTGGAAATACTTTATCTTATGCGTCAGGAGATATTCATAGCAGAAGGACGGCGGGTAGCTGATTTAGGAATTCGGCTGCCGATATGTGAAACAGAAGCTGCAAACACTCCGTCAGCTGCCAATTATACAACCGCTCAAATCCCTCCCTTTATTCCTTTAAATCAGGAGATGGATGCCTTCGAAATGAATAAGGATACTAAAACAGTAGTTATTAAATACAATATGAATCGTGTTATCGTACAAAATAAATCTTCAGAATATGTGGCTCCTTTCTTTAACTAATCAAACGATGAAACTGAAAAGAAATATTTTAATGTTTTTATGTAGTTGTTTAATAGGTACCGTGACTGCTGCCGACCGTTCTAAACACGTCATTCTTATTACCATTGATGGAATGAGATCCGAAATGGTAACAGATAGTACAATGCCTTCACCCAACTTAAAAAGAATGAAGAGGGATGGATTGTTTGTGGAACGTATCAAAGGAATTACTCCGACAGCTACATACCCTTCACACATAACTATTGTGACAGGAGTAGAACCTGTTCAACATCGTATCTATTAAAACTCTCCTTTTACAGAGAACAGACCAGGAAATGTAAGCTATTGGTATGCAGACTCTATCAAAGCAACTACAATCTGGGATTCTGCAAACCAAAACGGGTTGATCGTAGCCTCTCTTTTTTGGCCTGTATCTGTAGGAGCAAAATCCATTCATTATAATGTACCTGAATTTTGGTCGGTAAAGCCCGTTGCCAATCAATTGGAATACATCAAGCCCTACTGTACTCCGAAAGGCTTTTTAGATGAGTTGGAACGGGAAGCCACTGGAAAATTAAACCATAAAAACTTTAGTGCTGGTTCTATGGATAGAGATGCTCGCACTGCCGCAATGGCCAATTATATTATGAATACCTATAAACCCAATCTAATGACAATACATCTGATTACTACTGACTATGCCCAACATGCTACAGGATTGAGGTCTGACAGAGTGAGTGCAACAGTAGGAAGTGCCGACCATGCTGTAGGGTTGATTCTGGAGAATTTGGAACGGAATAAGTTATTATACAATACTACCGTAATTGTATGCGGTGACCACGGCTTTGTGAACTATAGTAGAAGTATTGTTCCGAACGTATGGTTAGTGCAAGAAGGTTTGTTGAGTGAAAAACCCGGAGGAGAGTGGAAAGCTTGCTTTCATGGAGCAGGAGCTATGATGTTTCTTTATCTAAAAGACAAGAATGATCAAACTACTTTGAATAAAATTCGCAAAAAACTGACTTCATTACCGGATACGACCCAAGCATTATTCCGTATAGTAGAAAAAGAAGAATTAGACAAGGTCGGGTGTGACCCAGAAGTGGCGTTTGCGTTGGAGCCCGTAAAAGGAGTAGCTGTTGCTACTGCTCGTACCGGAGCGGATGTTATAGAGAAGTTTGGAGGTAAGCATGGCTATCTATCAGGTATTGACCCTACGACATTAGTAGCATTTGGATGCGGGATTGAGAAAAAGGAATTACCAGTTATGAAACAAACGGATATAGCTCCTTTTATAATGAAGCTTCTGGGTATCGATTTTGGGAAATAAAGTAATATAGAAACAAAAGACTATTTGAAAATAGAAAAGTGAATTAGTCTTATTGATATTTATAAGCTGAAACAGAGGTATTCCCCTATTTTTGCCTTGATTTTGGAAATGCAAGGTAAGAATGGGGGAATTTTCATATTTCAATCTATAAATGTATGTCTTTTAATTCTATCAGAACTTTTCTTGTTATTGCTAAAAGTTACTGACAGAGCGTGTCAGTGGAATGAACTCCTTATATTCTTCAAGCCGTATCCTGTTTTCTACCTTTGTTACAAACAATTATGTGATATGGCAAAATTATACATTAATAAGGACATTGTAGCTGATAGAGATAAGCTGGAGAGTTGGTATTTGACCGGAGATGAAGGGCTTTCGTTTCCAGATATTCAATATTTTCTTTCATGGCTTGACCCGGCTGACCCTACAATTGATATTGAAATACATTCATGCGGTGGTGATACAGTTGAGGGGTATGCAATTTATGATGCATTACGTGCATCGGGTAAGGAAATTTCTTGTACTGTTGTTGGAAGATGTGCTTCTATGGCGACAATTATTCTACTGTCTGCACCGTTGGAACGCAGAAAGGCTTATCCCCATGCAAAGTTTCTCATTCACAAACCATATTTGGCAAAGTATGACGATGTCTTAGACCTTGAAACGATAGAAACCCTTAAATCAAGTTTGGAAACGGAAAAAGCTAAGATGTTAGCTGTCTATGTTGAAAGGACAGGGACAGAGCCAAACGTATTGGAAACTCAAATGAATAAAGAAACATGGTTTGGTGGAGAGGTTGCAAAACAATTAGGATTTATATCTGCTGTTCTTGTCCCAACTACAGCAAAAGGAATCGATTATAAACTTAATAGTAAAAAAATGAACAAAGAAAAACAAGTGACAGTGAAGCAATCTATCATTGATAAGTTGCTTGCCAAATGTGGCTATCAAAAGATTGAGGATATTCCAGTAATATCTATGGAGTTGACAGACGCCGAAGGTAATATACTGACGGTGGAACGTGAAGAGGGAGAACCGCAAGTCGGGGATGCCGCGTCTCCTGATGGTGAACATGTTATGCCTGATGGGAAGACTATCATCGTAACCGATGGAGTAATTACGGAGATTAAAGATCAGGAGGAAGAAAGTGGTGATGAGGAGATTGAGGCTTTGAAGACCCGCATTGAAGAACTTGAAGCGGAAAATGCGGCTTTGAAAGTTAACGCCCGTACAGTTGAGGACAATAAGATTCTGAATGCTGTAAAGATGGCAGGTGGGGAAAATTGGTTGGCGAAGCATTGCTCAACCTACAGGGTTTCCTTGCGTGCCCAGACTTTTAAGACAACTGTTGATTCTCAGGCCAATGCAGAGGAAACACCTATTCAGAGGAAGTTGAGAGAAGAAAGAGAAAAGCGAGCTAAAAAGTAAAGAAAGGAGATTTGAGTATGCCTATTTTGGATTTTTCAAAATTGACACCGGACAATCAGGCGGTGAAGGATTTGAAAGACTTGATTGAATTGACAGTCTTTCAGAATGAGAATATGGAGCGTTTTATGACGTTCATGCCTAAAGTGACCAATGGCAAGAAAGTTGGCTTTATTGGTGAAATGGAGGATGTGGGTATCGCAGGCTCTGGATGTGATCCTACATATCAAAAGGTGGCTATTGCTGCAGCCCAAAAGGTTTGGGAAATTGGTGATTGGCAAGTTCCATTGGAAATGTGTTATGAGGATTTGGAAAACACTATTGCTAAATATTGCCTAAAAACCGGTACTAATATTGCGGACCTTACTTCTACTGAGTATATGGATGGAATCGTCCTTCCGAAGCTAACGGAAGCAATGATGAAAATGTTGTGGCGCTTTACCTGGTTTGGAGATAAGGATGCTGCCAATGTTGAAGGTTCAGGGCAAATTACAGATGGTTTGAATGTTGAATTGTTTAAAACATGTGACGGTTTCTTTAAACGTCTGTTTGCTATATGTACAGCTAATGCTGGCCAGCATACTGTCATATCAGCCAATGCTGAAGCATCTTATGCTTTGCAAAAATCCAAAATGAAAGAATTGGGTGCTGCAACTTCTATATTTGATGCAATGCTTGAAGATGCGGATAGCCGTATTTTCCAAAAGTCCGGACATGCAATTTTTGCTACGAAATCATTGTGTGATTCTTTATCTCGTGACGTGAGAGAAAAATATAAGGTTATTATGCCTTGGGAAGTTATTTTTGACGGACTTGAAGTAGGGGAGTATGACGGTGTTACAGTTGTAAAATGCTCAATTTGGGATCGATTTATCCAAGCATATCAGAATGATAAAACCAAATTGAATCTTCCCCATCGTGCTGTTCTGTGTTCTCCGGACAATCTGATGTACGGCTGTGAAGGTGATAACCCTATGTCAGACCTTGATATCTGGTTTGAAAGAAAATCCCGTAAGAATTATATCTATTCTACAGGTAAACTTGGTTCTATGATTGGCGAGGATAATCTGATACAAGTTGCATATTAGGAAAGGAGGTATTTATGGGAGTATGCGATGATATTTTGAAGAAAGATATTTCTCCGTCTTGTGATGATCCAGTTGTACAAGGTTTGGAGCAGGAAGGTGTGATAATGAATCGTGCAGATGTAGACTTTGCTGCAACACTATTCAATTCTACCCGTAAGAATGTGATTGAGACACTAGCCATGAAGACGGGAAAGAAAGCATATAAAGTTATTGTACCAGGAAAGGCTCCATTTACAGGAACTACCACAGCTTTGGCTACTGGTACATATCGCAATTCATTCACAAACACTCTTGTACTTGTGATTCTAGCTAATGATCCGGATGTTTGTGCAGATATTATTGACGGCTTGGCTAACGGTTCTTACGTTGTAGTGTTGGAAAATAAATATAAGGGGTTACAAAAAGAAGCAAATCCGGGCGATGCCGCTTTTCAGGTTTTTGGATATTATCAAGGTCTTACAGCTACTACTATTGAAAACAATAAGTATAGTGAAGATACAGAAGGCGGATGGACTGTAACACTCGAAGAACAGAAAGCTCCAAAGTCAGCTTTATTCTTGTATAAAACAAGTTATGAAGCTACTAAAACTGCTATTAATACTTTAACGGCCGAACCGGCAGAGTAGAGGTATGACAGTTTTAGAAGTGGTTGATAAATTGAAAGAGTTGGGGGATAAACTCCCCCTCTCTTCTTCTGATAAATCAGACATTGAAGTAATGTATCATGAAGTCTTCGGACGAACTTTTATTAGAACTTCATGTAGTGATTGCTATCGTGATGCTGTGATTGAGATGTATTCATATTTAAAAAAATACGGAAAGATGAAAGAAAAATCAAATTATGCATTGAAAAATGGTGTCTTACTCCAGGCTGGCTTTGGGAGTGGTGAAATGTATACCAATGATAATCTAACTGATGAAGCGGCAGAAAGATTTCTTGCGGGAAATTCTAAAGGGATAGTGTTTTTTGCTTTAACGCCTTCTGATTGGGAGGAAAGGGTTGAAAAACGCAAGAATCCGGTTACGGCTTTGGATGAGACTTTAGTTTTAGAATTAGTGAAAGCTTTCCAAGTGGAAGGTGCTACTGTCAAAATAGCGAAAGAAGCGTTTAAAACTTATCAAGTAGACGGGAAAAAAGTGACTGTTAAGTTATTGGATGCTCATATAAAAAAGGCCCAATCCCTTCTTGAACCAGAAAAAGAAGCGGCAGACAATGGAGCAGCCAGAGAAATGGTAGAATAAAAATGACCTCACGGAACAATGAATGTAAATGATTTAAAGAAGAAAAGTAATAGGCGTGTTGATACGGGATACTTACGTAATCTTGGCATTCAAAGCTATGGTGATGATAACTTATATCCCCAACATTTAAGAAATATCATTGCAGCGAGTTCAACGGGCAGTGAATGTGCGGAACGTTATGCCAATTTTATAGAAGGAAACGGTTTCCGTGAGGTCGCTTTTTCTGAATATGTAGTTAACCGTCGTGGGGATACGGCAGATGATCTTCATGCTCTTGTTTGTAGGGATGTTGCGGATTATGATGGGATAGCAATACATGTAAACTATAATATGTTTGCTGATATAGTAGAGATACAGCATGTCCCCTTTGAGAATTGCCGTTTATTAGAAGAAGATGAAACCGGATATATTGCAAAGATTGCGGTTCATCCAGATTGGACAGGAAAGAAAACTCGTAAGGGTAAGGCTATTAAGGTTGTACAGGAGAATGTAGAGTTTATCGATGTTTTTAACCCTTGTAAAGAAGTGGTGTATGCACAGATTCGTGCTGCAGGGGGAATTGAAAACTATAAAGGACAGATATTATGGATTAGTAACACAGGAAAATTTGTGTATCCTGTCGGAAGGGCTGACCGGGTGATTACGGAAATGAGTACGGATGAAGGATTAGCCAATGTGAAGTACCGTAATGTACGCTGTAATTTCATGCCTTCTGGAATGCTTATCACTAAAAAAGGTTCTGCATCAGTTCGCATTGATGAAAATGGAAATCAAATTAAAGATGATAATCAAACAGAAGATACCGGATTCTCTGAGACTTTTGAACAGTTACAAGGAGACACTAATGCCAATAAAATCTTAGAAACAATATTGGAATCTGATGAAGAAAAGCCGGAGTTTTTAGATATCAGTCCCAAGAACTATGATAAAGATTTTACAGTTACCGATGCTAGTGTGGTAGAGCGTGTTTATTCCGCTTTTGGGCAGGAACCTTGGTATTGTATTCGTATTGGTAAGGTGGGTTTTTCCGGTGAGATATTGGAGGATGCTTTTGAGTATTATAACTCTATTGTATCAAAACAACAGCGAATGATTGAACGTGCTTTTCAAAAGATTTTTGCGCATTGGTATGAGCCAGTCAATCCTTCTAATGACTTTAGTGTACAACCGCTTAAATATGTAAGAAATGCAACCGTATCTAATAACAACAGATGAAGTGTCTAAGTTGGCCCGTACGATGTCGGTACATATCGATACGGAAAAGATAGAAACATATATTCGAGAATCGGAGAATATTGATTTGAAATCGGCTTTAGGTGATACTTTGTTTTTAGACGTGAAAGACCACCCGGATAATTATAGTGAATTACTCAATGGCGGTTCTTATAATGCAAAATGTGGTGGAAAACGCTTTTTTGTGGGTCTAAAAACCGCATTAGCTTATTATACTTATGCCCGTATGGTGAAGAATGGGGATGGTAATGTTACCCGTTTCGGATTTATGAATAAGGGTAACGAATATTCGTCCCATTCTGATTTTAAAGAGAAGCTTATGGCTTATAATGATGCTTTTTCTATGGCCGACCAATATTTAAAAGAGTGTGTACGCTATTTGAATGATAATAGAGAATCTTTTCCACTATATAGAGGAAATGGGGGGCTGACAGCAAATCGTGTAACGTGTAGAATTTTAGGTGAATAATGGCAGATACTTTTGATATATTAAGGAAATTAGCCTTGCAGGTGAGGAATGCTACCCTTGCAGGAGAGAATAGTGCCGAACGTGTAGGAAGCATGTTTGTCGGCATCCTCGATTTGATAGATGACCTTAAAAATATTTATCTCCATAAAAACCAACCTGACGAAACTAACTTTCTTATTAGATTTTTGGGCGGATTACTGTCTAATTATATCCAGTCTGTAAATTATTCTTCCGGTGCATTGGGAGAGGGCTTCTTGATAAAGGTTGACCCTAAGACTGGTAAGTCCTATATTGAGGTAGACGAACTTTTTGTACGCATAAAAGCTATGTTTACCGAATTGGAAATAAAGAAGCTGTCTTATGCAGGTGGAAATTATATGTTCACCGCTGCCGGAATGAAATGCGGCAAGGTTGAGGAGTACGAAGGCTTCTGGCGTTGTTATTTATTGGTTGATGATGGAGAAACGGCTATTGAGAATCCCTTCCGTACGGATGATATGGTTACGTTTCGGGATTTCAACATAAAACCGGGTGTTTACGAGAATGTAGCCAATCGATTTTACTGGCGGTTATGCGTTGGTGTTGGTGAAGATTATATAGACCTTAGCAAAACGGACTGTGAAGCCCTAAACAATGATATTCCTAAAGAAGGTGACAGCCTTGTACAACTCGGTAACCGTACAGATAAAAAACGCCAGAACGCAATAATATTATCTGTTTATGGTGATGATGCACCGTCTTTTAATCAATATGCCGGGATAGACTCTTATTCTTTGGCCGGTAAAGAAGTAACCGTTATCAGCCCGAATGGGAATAGGTTTACTGGTGATTTTGTTCTGAAAACCGGAGTAAACGTGCTTACCCAGTTCCAAATGCTGGAAGACCTTATTCACTCGGAAATATCTAAAGTATATGATGATGTACAGACAAAAGATAACTATCTGTTTAACTCTGCGTTCGCCTCTAATACTGATGGATGGATAACTACTAATAAGGTTCGTTTTTTCACCGTTAATGGGAAATTCCTTTTCTTTAATGATAATTTCTATTCCCGTAAAGATGCTATAGCTGCCGTTGTCCGCTATGATAATAGGAATGTCCTTCGTATTACAGCTTCTGGTATTAGGCAACTGAATGACAATTTGGCCAATAAACCTATTTATGTTGATGGGGAAACAGCCGGTAAGTTTTTTATCTCTTTCCGGTGTAAGGTAATTACTGCCGGTACATTGACTGTCGGTTTCCCCGATCAGGACTTGTATTTTACGGAACATCTTGAACCCGGAAAAGAGTATGTGTTGAAAGAATATTCCGGAACATGGAACGGCACAGGCGATTTTGAACTGAAGTTTACGGGTGAGATTTATCTTTATTCGCTGGCGTTGTCCCGCAATGCGCTCAGCGATTTATATACAGAATTAAGCTCTAAAATAGAACAGACCTTCGAATCTATCAGATTGGAGGTAAGCGAACAGTCTGAAAGCAATAACAAGAAGTTTGCGGAGATAGATTTGCGCTCTGATAGCATAGAGTTATCCGTAAGTAGGGTTGAAAAGAGTATCACCGAACTTGATACATCTACTACCCAACGTTTTTCCGCTATCAATCAAAGGGTGGATTTCATTTCTGCATCTGTCACCAGCATAACGTCTGATGTTGCAGGAATAAATAGTAGTATCACCAATCTAAGCCTTAGACTTGACGGAGTGGACGGCAGTATAAGTGCTATTGCATCAAGGACTACCACGCTTGAACAGGCGAGTGCAGGATGGATTACGACAGCCAAAGGAAATGAATTGTGGGCATCAAAAACTCTTGAAAATGGCGAGACTATCGTGTCTAAAATCAACCAAACGGCAAGTGACGTTACTATTGAAGCACAGCATATTAAATTAGAGGGAATAGTAACTGCCAATAGTAACTTTAAGATAAATCTTGATGGTTCCATAGAGGCAAAGAATGGTAGGTTTAGTGGAACTGTGAATATAGCTAATGAGAAAATTATTTTGAATTATGATGGTAGCGGTAAACTGGCTTCAGGTAGGATTTCATGGACAGCTAATGGAGAATTAAAAATTGACTCAAATGTTATATTGGAAGGCTTTGCCCAAGCGGGATATATGGGGGTAGCTATAAAAGTAAATGATAATGGTGGATATACATATTACATAGGAGAGAGAAGTGAATATACTGATAGTGTAGTAGTCAATCCTATTCATTCGACTGATTTATTTGCTTTGCCCGGTGATTCCAGTATTTGGATGGGGCGTACCCTATATGTCTATAATATATCTTCTAATATCACATTAAAAATAATGGGCGCTTCAAAATCCATTCCGCCTGGAGGATGCGGTGTGTTTTTAGGAGGAGAAAGAATATCGAGTTCATTGATGAAATGGGCATTAATCTCTATATCGAATGGCGAAAGTTTACTCGGATATACACTTTAATAAACAATAATAGTTATGACACTTTCAGAAATAGAATTTAATGAACTCGTAGAGAAGGTTAAACAGGCTTTAGCTACCGGTTCTCAAGGTGTGGGCGATGTGCCAGAAGCGGTAGACCTGAACGGCATAAGCACGCTTCCAGCCTATCAGGAAGTAGAGGGACAGGACATACCGAACATTGTTCGCGCCCCGCTCACGTTGCTGGCTGCTCCGGCTTTGGAAGCATCGAAGATAGCTAATGAAGAAGAAGCCAAACGTACCGTTGCCGAAACCGGGCGAGTCACTGCCGAGGAACAGCGTGTCACCGAATTTAGCAAGATAAAGACCGATGCCGAGAAAGCTACCGATGATGCAATTGCTGCCGCCAATCGTGTGGACGAATCCATTACTGACATATCCACTGAGAAGCAAGCCGCCATCGAAGCCACCGCTAAAGCCAATGCATCAGGTGCAAAGGCCGACGCATCCGCAGAAAATGCCGATGCCAAAGCATTACTTGCCAATCTTGCCGCTGAAGCCGCCACCGCTGCCGCAAGCCTTGCCGATGAGAAGGCGGGACTTGCAGCGACAGCAGCGACCAATGCCAATACAGCGGCCGGTACAATTGACAGTAAGATGCAGGACAAGATCAACGCCCTTATTGCCAATGCACCGGAAGCTCTCGATACGTTGGTCGAACTTGCCGCTGCTCTTGGGAATGATCCTAATTTTGCTACGACAGTAGCTACGGAACTGGCCAAGAAGATTAATAAGGCGGACATTGTGAATGACCTTATTACCGGTGGTGTTGATAAAGTAGCTTCGGCCGAGACGGTCAAAACATTGGATGGAAGTAAGATAGGTTCACTGTTCTTCACAACCATATCCAGACCGATGACAACAACCGAGTTTGCCGAGATTGTCATTCCCGATACCAATACCCTGTATATAGTTACTTTACCCTCTTAAAACAAGAAGTGTTATGGCAATATATGCAGGAAACAGAAAGGTATCGTTGTATTTGGGCAAGGACAGGCTCTATCCATATGGAAACCTTTTGTTACGTACACATATGGGACGATGGCATACCGGGTTGCTTGTTCCATACCTCGGTATTGTGCGTATGGGTGGCAAAGATTGGGTCTGTGTTGTGAAAACCGGAACGGATAATCCTCCGTTATGGACTATAACCGATAAAGACGGCAATCGTATTTTGCAGACTCAAGATGGCGGGCAGACCTACGGTTACATCTTAACAGGCGAACAAAATACAGCCGAATTTGATGAGATTATTGATTGATTAATGTTTACAAAAAGAGAGAATAAATTAAATGTTAAATTGGGCTGATTTTTATAGTAGAAATGACGCCCCTAAAAAGTATTGATATGGCAGAGGATATAAAAATGAGCGAGTTTTCATCAGTATCTAACGCAGAGTATATATATGCTGAAACAGCTGATGGGTCGCAGGTAAAAATAAAGAATAATCAATTAGTTTACGTAATAGGTACTTTAATTGATAATGGTAATGCTTTAGATTTGAATGCAATTGATAAAAGCGGATTATATAATATTGGTGATAAATGCGAAAATATCCCACCCAATTCAGGACAAACACAAGGGTGCATCCTTTTCCATTTACATTGGGATATAAATTGTGCCAAACAGCTTTATTTTACATATATTACCGGAACTATTTACTATCGCCACAAAACAGGTTCGTGGTCTGACTGGAAGCAAATATCTTTTATCTAATCACAGATGTTCTTAAACCACCATACCTTTCCTAAATAAGGCATGGTGGTAAAATCGCTCATTGAAGTTCATTTTCTGTAAAATTACCTGTTACGTCCATAATCTGTGATATGTCCTCATGGAAGCCGATTAAGCACAATTTATTTCCACCGTATTGGTTAATAATTACATCTATTGCAATATATACTTCTCCATTATAACGAATTATTCTTAAATTGGAAAAAGAACCATATTCAGTATGAGCAACATCGTACTGAATAGTACCACCTGATGCATAATGTACTTTGGCCCATCCTGACAAGCTATGATTCATAGAAGGGTCTGACATTGTAAATAACTCAAAAAAATTAAAATGGTAACTGTGCTCCTCACCTATTCGAAATAAAGTGACGGTAAAGGTTTTACTCCCTCCATCAGGTTTAGACAGTGATATAACGCGTTTGGGTAGCCAATAATACATTCCATTCCCGTAGTATCGTTCTCCAGGTAGTGCTTCAATAACATTTTGTAAGGATGGGGTAATACTATTTCCTCCCGCATCCAGTCCTCTTAATTTAACAGGTGTACCATTCTGCATCTCGTTTTCTCTTTTATCTGCCATATCTTGTACATTTTAGGGGCAATGAATATGGTACAAAAAGCACGTACAGGCATTTACATGAAAATCAAGTAAAAGATATTGCTTTCCAGTCCGTCCACTGATCCCATTTTCCATTATTATACAATAATGTCCTATATCCAATATTACGATTATATACGCTGGTCGAAATTTGTATAGCAGCACCATTTAAAGCGAAACACAGTAATATTCCAGTATTATATCCGTTTATTGTATTACCTGTTGTATAAAATACACTATTTTCTTTTAAATCATTAAGATCTCCTTCAAAAGTTCCTTTCAATTGAAATAATAAAGAGAACAAATCATTCTTCTTTATTTTCACCTGCGAACCGTTCGCATCTTCCGCATACATATATTCCGTATCTGCCACCTGTTGAAACTCATTCATTCGTTTATCTGCCATCATTATACTTTTTAGGGGCAAAGAATATGGCGGATATACAAGGAGTTAAATAATACTTCCTAATTAAGTAAGAGTAATTAACTTCCAATCATAAAAGTTACTTTTGTTTGCAGATACTCTAAAATATAATTTCCAATTATTGAGACCACATAAAAATTGCATAATATAGCTTCCGTCTTGAAGTGCAAAAGTACTCAATAAACCAACTCCAGTAAATCCATTAGGAATATTAGCACAGTTTATCGCTTCTAATGAGATTGTACAACTATTGATAATAGTATTGCAATCCGTACACCATTCACCCCATTTATACGTATTATAAGGGAACGATTTTTCATCCAACATTATTTCACCTATGGTTTTAGCTAAATCATCCTTTTTAATCTTTATTTGTGAGCCATCTCCTAACTCTGCATAAACGTATGCTGCATCCGTTGCCGGCGTAAACTCATTCATCTTCTTATCTGTCATACCCTTGTACCTTTTAGGGGCAAAGAATATGATAGTTCTTTAATTGTCAATTTCTATATATCTTTTATGGTAATGAATCTTTATCTATATATAGACATATCTGAGTATCTGCCCCATTAACAACAGAGGTCCCTTGATTATTTTGTGCACCTAATGTAAGTTCGTTTGACGTCAAAGGAATTCGAATAGCAAAATCTCCAATATTTCTAATATACATATATACAATATATTGAGTCGGATTATTTGAGTTATAAGCAAAAATAATACCGACGTTCGGCATACATATACCAGCACCGCCACCATCTTCTTTTTTAATTCCAACAGAAGATAATTTTAATAATAAATTTTTCTTCAAAAGCCCAAAAGATATTTTTCCACTGTTATTTCCAAGCAATCCCCTTACATAATCAACTGAAAGTAGCTTTTTCATTTCATTTTCTCTTTTATCCGCCATAATCTTACTTTTTAGGGGCAAATGAAACGGTAGAAAATTAGGGGAAGAATACTTTGTATCCTATTAAGTAAAAGATATTGTTTTCCATGAAGTAAAGTCAGCTTGATACCATTTCATTCTGGTAAATATTACCCCATCACTGTTTATTACAAATTGAGTAATTGGATTTCCCCCAAGTGAGGTATTCGTAGCATTAAATACTATCAGCATTCCATAGCTACAAACCCCTGTGTTATAAACATCTTTATTAATTCCATAGATTCCGCTGTCAGTGCAATCGTTTAAACTCTTTTTTACTGTACCTCTTACCTGAAATAATGGAGCGAATAATGTTTGTGGAAGTATAAAACAACCATTTCCATTATAATCCAATCCTAAAAGTTCAGCTATTTCATTTACCGATCCAAACTCATTCAATCTGATATCTTCCACCATACCATTGTATCTTTTAGGGGCGTCTAATGTGAGTTTTGTTCGTACAGATACTATCCTTACTTTTACAGGCAAAAATGATTTACGCTTACATCAGAGTATCAACGGATAAACAAACAGTTGAAAATCAACGCTTCGAAATTGAGAAATTTGCTCGTATCAGAGAATTGCCTATTGATAAATGGATATCCGAAACGGTATCAGGCACAAAGTCTGCCAAGAAACGAAAACTCGGTCCACTCATTAAGAAATTAAAGAAAGGAGATACCCTTATTGCATCAGAAATCAGTCGTCTCGGTCGCCGATTAATGGAAGTTATGTCTATCCTAAACACTCTTATGCAAAAGAATATCACTGTTCTTACGGTTAAAGAGAAATATGAACTTGGTAATAATATTCAATCACAGATACTTGCTTTCGCCTTTGGTTTATCTGCACAAATTGAACGTGATTTGATAAGCCAACGGACAAAGGAGGGGCTTGCTCGGCGTGTGGCTGAGGGACAAAAATTAGGACGACACAAAGGCGGTCGTAATTCACATTATAAACTCACAGGAAAAGAGTCCCTTATAAAGACAATGCTTGAATATGGTTATTCTAAAGCTGCTATCTGCCGGAAATTGAAATGTAATCCTAAAACGCTTGATGATCATTTATTAAGGATGGGTAATCCTGATTAAAGTATCTTTATTTATAACTATGATCTTGGTGGTAATTAAGGCTGTTTCCAGATTTTTTTTATGTCCTTTTAGTAGGAGTGTAGCTTGGTAACTTTGCATTGACATTCCATGTCAGTGGAATGTCCTTAATTAGTGATATGTTTGCTAAAGACCTACTTATTTTTGTGATACCTGATAATTAATTAAATAAAAGGAAAGATGAAAGGATTAGATGAGTTATTCGTTGTGGCGTGGATGTTATTCGGTATTTTGATGACTCCGCTGTTTTTTATCGCATTTGACTTATGGGCCGGAATACGAAAGGCCAAGCAGAGGAATGAAAAGATTTCCAGTGATGGCTGGAAACGTACTGTCAACAAAGTAGCGAGGTATTACAATGCGTTGTTGGCGCTTGTAGTGGTTGACTGTATGCAGATGGCCGGTATTTGGTATCTGGATAACTATTACGAATATCATATACCAATATTCCCGTTCATCACTCTATTGGGTGCTTTCGGTGTGGCGGCTATTGAAGTAAAGTCTATCTATGAGAAAGCGGAAGAAAAAGAACGCAGGGAAATGAAACAAGTGGCGGCTTTGGCTGCCGAGATAGCCAAGCATAAGGCTGACCCGGAAGAGATTGCAAAGGCTGTGGTGGATTACATGAATAACGGAGTAATAAAGGAGGAAACAAGATGAAGTATTTCACAATTGAAGAACTCTGCCAATCAACAACGGCAGACCGTAAAGGCATCGACAACAGATGCAGTAACGAAATTGCAGCTAATCTGACTGCATTGGTTGATAATGTTCTTGACCCGCTGCGTATATGGTACGGCAAACCTATTACAGTCAACAGTGGTTATCGCTGTCCTGCATTGAATAAAGCTGTAGGCGGTGCGGCTACCAGCCAGCATATGAACGGGCAGGCGGCAGACATTGATACGGGAGACAGACAGCAAAACAAGCTCTTGTTTGAGTACATCCGCAAGAACCTGTCTTTTGACCAACTGATTGATGAGAGTAACTTCGCTTGGGTACATATTAGCTACAGAGCGGACGGTAAGAACCGAAATCAAGTACTGAAGCTATGAAAAAAACACTTTGGCTATTAGTTGTATTGCTGGTAATCGCTTGTGTGGCGGCTTGGTTCCGTCCGCACGAGCCTTTGCTGGCGGAAATACGTACCGAGACAAAGGTAAAGATCATCGTAAAGGTTGATACGTTACTTATCTCTGCACCTATGGCGCCTCTGTTGGTTTTTCGGTTAACAGATACTATGCGTATCGGTGACACTGTTGTACATCGTGAGCAGGCTTATTACGAAGATAGTCTTTACCGAGTATGGGTGAGTGGTTATCGTCCAAGGCTGGATAGCTTGCAGATATTTCCGAAGACGGTGTATCAAACGGTGACGAATGATATATACCACACCATTACGCCTAAGAAGAAACGGTGGGGAATTGGATTGCAGGTCGGGTATGGGTATCCGGGAGGGGCGTATATCGGAGTTGGGGTGAATTATAATTTGTGGCAGTGGTAATATTTGTTTGAATTATACCTCTCATTTCTTTTTTTATTTTTATTTTTACAGCAATTTTACAATCAGAGTATGCCAAAAATAAAAATCGGGACAAGTATCAGTAGTAATTATGAAGGATATGAGCAATTGGTATCACTGTATCATCAGATGAAAGAGTATAGTGACACTACTGTTGACTTAGATTTCTCATCAAATCGTTGGTTTGAAGCTAATTTATGTGCAGTTTTGGGGTCGATTGGTCTATTGATGGAAAAAAATAGAGTCAAAATAATTTGTTCTAATATGTCTAATTCTTTAATAGATATATTGACGAGAAATGGGTTTATAGGAAATAATTATTTAGATTCATCAGATAATCACAATGGAACAGTTGTTAGTTTTCAGAGGTTTAAGCATAATCAAGATAGTGCTTTTAATGGTTATATAAAAAGAGAACTTCTTTCAAAATCAGACTTTCCTAAACATAGTGTATTGCTTGGAAAAAGAATAACTGAAAGTATTTTTGAAATTTTTGAAAATGCAAGAACTCATGGAAAATGTGAATTTATCCATACTTGTGGGCAATATTATCCACGCAAAAGTCCTGCTCGGTTGGATATAACAATTGTTGATGTAGGGCAAACAATCCATAAGAACGTTAATGATTTTCATTTCCCATCAGAAGAGTTTGATGCTTGTATGGCTATAGATTGGGCTATAAAATATGGGAACACTACAAAAATAGGGAGAACTGGGGGATTGGGATTGAGTCTAATTCTTGAATTTATAAAGCTAAACAATGGGGTAATGCAAATAATATCATCTAATGGATATTGGGAGTATCGTGGAAATCGAGTACGGATGAGTATATTAAAGAACAATTTTCCAGGAACTATCGTTAATATTGAGTTCAATTTTGATGATAGTTGCTTTTATCAATTAAAAAGTGAGGTTAATTTGACTATGAATGATATATTTTAGTAATTTTGTGCCATGAATATGAAAGAGGAAAATGCTATATTAAAAGTTAATGAATATACAGTATTGGATATTGCTGTATCTTCTGATGAAGGAGATAAGATTAATCAGCGTATTCATTTGTTATTGGAACGTTACCAGAAAGTAACTATTGATTTTTCTGGTATAACTTTGTTGACTTCTGCTTTTTTAAATGCTGCTATAGGGCAATTATATAATGATTTCAATTCGGAAGAATTAGCATCCCGTTTAATCTTATCTAATGTAAACAAAGAGGATTTGCCGTTATTCAAGAAAGTAACAGATAGAGCTAAAGAATATTTTAGGAACGAGCAAGAGTTCTCCAAGACTACAAAAGAAATTTTAAATGAAGAGTAATTGCACAGATATTAGAAATTATTCTCCTAAGAGGATGGATAATTTCTTTTTTGACAATAATATTTGGATATTTTTGTTTTGTCCGATAGGTAACCATGACAAGAATAAACAGAAAATATATTCTTCATTTTTACAATCTGTTCGGCAGGCAAATGCTACCATATGGATAAATAGCTTGGTTATTTCTGAATTTGCGAATGTAAGTATTAAATTGGATTATAATTTATGGAAGAAAAATGAAGTAAAGCAAGTTTCGTTTGAAACGGATTTAGATTACAAACGAGCATATAGAAAAACTAAAAGGTATCATGATACAGTTGCAAGTATTTGTGCTGCGATAAATCAAATATTAGCATTGTGTGAAAAATGTACAGATAACTTTAATGCTTTAAATATTCAATCTATTCTTTCTCATTTTATAGATATAGATTTTAACGACAGTTACTATATAGAGTTATGTAGACATTCTTCTTTTAAATTTGTGACAGATGATAAAGATTTTATGAATGCTCCCAATGATAATATAATATTAGGCAATTTTTAAAATGATATCATATAATAATATATTCGCCCCGGCTTTCGTCGGGGCTTTTTGTAAATGACAGTACCTTTTGAGTTTTTATAACAAATTAGCAGCAAACTATGCTAATGAATATTTTGTCTGTTTTTGTCTATAATAAAGTACCACATTGATTCTGTAACATCGTTAATAAAGAGATTTTACGTACTATACAGATTAATTGATAATAGCTGATTCATGAGTTTTATATGACTGATGAACTGATGAATCATTTCTTCTTTCATCTTAATAATTATTTATGTTGTAAAACATTTTGATTCCTGGCTATTTTTGTTTGCATGCCACTATATTTGTATTAATTATCAAACATATGAGACAATATAGAACAATATATATCATGTCATGATAATTATTTGAATTGAAACAGTTTTGATTTACAAGAAAATAGAACAAGAACGGAATTGTTCCATTCTTGTTTTGGGGAATATAAATTACTATACAAAATTTTAAAATTACAAAAGAATTTATGAAAACAATTAAGTTGGGAGATCAAGGTGAAGAAATTATCCTTTTGCAACAGGCGTTAGTTTCAAATGGTTATTCTGTGACAGAAAGCAAAGTGTTTACAGAAGAAATGAGAGCTGCAGTAGTGGATTTTCAGAAAAACAATGGACTGGAAGCCAATGGTATCGTAGGGTATCGTACGTGGGAAATAATACTGTTTACCAACAAACCCGCTGGAACAAAATTAGCGGAAGAGGATTTTCATTTACTGGCAATGTTGCTCGATTGCGAACCGGCGGCATTGAAAGCTGTGCAAAACGTGGAAACTGGAGGACGTGGCGGTTTTTTTGCCCCAAATAAACCGACTATTCTCTTTGAAGGACATATTTTTTGGTCGCAATTGAAGAAAAAGGGAATGAATCCCGAAAATTATGTGAAAGGGAATGAGAACATTCTTTATCCCAAATGGATGAAAGGGTACTACAAAGGTGGTATAGCTGAATACGAGCGCTTGGAACAGGCTCGTCGGATTGATATAGATGCTGCGAATGCTTCGGCCAGTTGGGGGATGTTCCAAATTATGGGATTTAACTATGCGGTTTGTGGCGAAAAGACGATAACAGAATTTGTGGCTGCCATGTATGAAAGCGAACGCAAACAGCTCATGCTTACGGCACGTTTTATCAAACAGTCTGGTATGCTTCCTGCTTTGCAAACTAAAAATTGGGCTGAATTTGCCAAGCGTTACAATGGTCCCGCTTATGCACAGAATGCTTATGATAAAAAGTTGGCAGATGCCTATTGCAAGTATGCAGGATAAAGTGAAGAGATATTCCTTAAATATATGAAAGTTTTTGTACGTAATTTTACTTTTCAAAAGATAAACTGAAGTAAGAAAAGCAGAATGTTCGCATCCATCGAGTTGATATTTATCGTTTGATAATTAATGCCCAGACGGTGAACTGAGCTTCAAAAATTAGACATGAAACTTTTGAAGCGCAGGTTTACCGTTAGGGCTTTTTTATTTACTTTTTATTTGATAACTCCTCTTGGCTTTGTATTTTTGTGGAGTAACTTTGATTTTATAATACTATGAATAGATTTTTATTAGCTGCTTTCCTTTCTTTTGTTGGGATTGTATTGTTTGCTCAAACTCCGTATAAGACATACTGCAATCTTATCGGTGATGAAAATTCACTAAAGAAGGGTGTTGTAAGTGTAAGAATTGATTATGGACAAGATGATTTGAAAGATAATAAGTTCGTAGATGAAAATGGGAAAGAGATAAAGTTCCACACAATGGTTTCAGCTATGAACTTCATGTCTAAACTTGGTTGGCAATTGGAGCAAGTGTACAATCGGATTGACCAAGTTGATGGAAGTCCCATGATTATTTGGGTCTTATCAAAAGAGATTACCTCTGAAGAAGAAATAACAAAGGGATTTCAGACCAAACGAATGTATGATACCTCTCAAGCTCATAAAAATAAGGTAAAGGTAGACTAATGGCTGTTTTTTGTACTGCAAAGTATTTCAGTTATTCTCCGATTTTATCGGTTGAAAGAATTTGTTGAAGGGCGGTTGAGTAAATCGCTCCTTCATCTTTGTTTTTCCTATTGTAATAATAATTCTTCCCTATTTAGTTAGGTATTTCGTTGTATATGGGGTTTTTATATAAATAATATTTATATTTGTATCCTAATCTCAGGTATTGTATTATGAATGACAAACAACAACTCCTTATTAACTGCACATCCCTTATTCCTGTCATAGGAACCTTGATTTTAATAAAGGTTGCCAACGACCAGCTTGTCACTATGGTTACTGCCTATGTACTTTGTGGAGAGCTTTTGGGCGTATTGGTTAGCCGGATATTGAAACTGTATCATATTGATGTGTTTTTTGTTTGGTTGGGCGGGATTCTTCTTTGGCTTTGGTATTGCTTTGGGGTACAGCCCAGCTATATAGGTTGAAAGATTTTGAAGGGGTGGCTGAGTAGTCACCCCTTTCCACCATATTTTGCTATCTTTGCCCCATGACTTACAAAGAAGCTTTATCATATTTGGAACGCATTAAGGATACTGCCATTGGTGCACCCGTGAAAGGGCGTTTCATAGAATCATTGTTCATCGGCCCTACTGATTGGGAACAAATGACAGACTTTATGAATCTTCGTATTCAGAAAGGAGAGGAAACGGCTTTAATTGAGATTGATAGTGCCGGCAAGAGTCTTTCTGTATATGGGGTATCGGTCAATAATGAATTTGACGTGCCACGTTGGGATATGACTATTATGGATAATTGGGCGTTGATAATAAGCAATTGATATAAAAATCCCCGATATGCTCGAATACCGGGGATTAGTTGTCATAAGAAACAGCTATTAACTTGTAATAGACAGCGAGCTGATTTTATTTCCAATTTCTTTTAGTGCGCGGTTGAATGTGTCTACTTCTTCACGATTCAGGGTGTATACCTTTCCGCGTACCTTATTACCGTTTATGCGCTGATATAACCATGCTGCGCTTTTACCGAAATAGTTTTTAGCAATGTAGGAGAGGGGCAGGATATCGGCCACTTCTTTCAACTGGTCTCTAATTTTTAATTCATGCTCTATATGGGTGATACTTTTTTCAATCTCCCCTAATCCCTCTTCATACCATACTTTAGCTGCAGCTTTATCTTCGGTAGTCATTTGAAGGGTTTTTAATTCCTCTTCTAAAGCATTTAACTTTTTCCGTTCTTCTGCATCCAAAGAACCCATTAGCGGTTTCATTTCTGCTAAAATATCTTGTACACTTCTCATAGGATAATGTTTTTAGGATGCCCGCTGAGGGGCATCCGGTTGTTTTTTACTTCTTTTCCTTTAGCAATTTGCTAAGGTCGTCTAACATTAGATTTATTTGCCTTTCCTTTTCTTCTGGTGTAATCCCCAGTAGTGGGGCGATTCTTGTGTAATCGGCAATCTTTTGTTTGACTTTCTCAATTTCTTGTTTTAGTTCTTCATCTGTCATTACTCGTTTTTTAAGGGTTAATACTCTGTTTTCTTATGACACTACAAATGTACATAACAAATTTATTATGTACAACTATTACATGAATTATTTTCGTTATCTCGCATATTTTTTCCATATTTGCAATGCGTTACATGTTTTGATTTACATCGGGCAATAGTCCGACCGTTGAGCTACTGGTGATTGATATTGCCAGTAGCTTATTCATATACGGTTCCGACCCCCGT
>OGEG01000206.1_pt1 | contig 70609 bp, 76 predicted proteins | sample 1570621 | NCBI WGS metagenome assembly OGEG01 (sample SAMEA2582130, study PRJEB24529) | metagenome | biome: Human gut stool | place: China | collected 2011 | reverse complement strand
AACAACGAAGCACTGCTTCCGCATCGCTGTGTGCGAATGGAAGGTTTTGTGGGGGGGGACAAGGGAGGAAGGCGGTTGTTAAATGAAAGAGCCGTACCTGCACCTCTACTATCATTCTGCTGTAAAACATCCGTATAAGGATAACAACATAAGCAGAATTTTCTTACATTGTGCCATGTTTAACCCTTAATAGAGTAACGTTATGATTATCGGAGTACCTAAGGAGATTAAGAACAACGAGAACCGGGTGGGCATGACGCCCTCGGGAGTTGCCGAATTAGTGAAACGCGGACATACTGTATACATACAGCACACCGCAGGAGAGAACAGTGGTTTTCCGGACGAGGCATATATAGCCGCAGGAGCGCAGATCCTGCCCACTATGGAAGAGACGTATGCCGCAGCCCAGATGATAGTGAAAGTGAAAGAACCTATCGCACCGGAATACAAGCTGATCCGCAAGGGACAGTTGCTGTTCACTTACTTCCATTTTGCCTCCGATAAAGAACTGACTCTTGCCATGATAGAAAACGGCTCGATTTGCCTTGCTTACGAAACGGTAGAAAAAGCTGACCATTCTTTACCCTTATTGATTCCTATGAGTGAGGTAGCCGGACGCATGGCTATACAGGAAGGCGCCCGTTTCCTGGAAAAGCCGCAAGGTGGAAAAGGTGTTCTGCTGGGAGGTGTACCGGGTGTGAAGCCTGCCAAAGTATTAATTCTCGGCGGAGGCATCGTAGGCAGCAATGCAGCCCAGATGGCAGCCGGCCTGGGAGCAGATGTCACAATTGCGGATATCAACCTGGCCCGTCTTCGTTATTTGAGTGAAACACTGCCAAAAAATGTAAAAACCTTATATGCTTCGGAACTGAGGCTGAAGAAAGAGTTGCCGGATGTAGACCTTGTAATAGGCTCGGTCTTGATTCCGGGAGACAAGGCTCCGCACCTGATCACCCGCAGTATGCTGAAGATGCTGCAACCGGGTACAGTATTAGTGGATGTAGCTATCGACCAGGGAGGATGTTTCGAAACTTCGCACCCCACTACCCATAGTGAACCGACGTATGTGGTCGATGGAATCGTACATTATGCCGTAGCCAATATTCCGGGAGCAGTGCCTTACACTTCTACATTGGCACTGACCAATGCCACTCTGCCTTATGTAACAGCACTGGCAGGAAAGGGGTGGAAACAAGCATGCAAAGAAGATCCGGCACTGGCTTTGGGATTGAATGTGGTAGAAGGGAAAGTGGTATATAAAGCAATAGCTGAGGTATTCGGGCTTAAATACGAGCAATTGAATTTAGAATAACAAGTAATACCACGGAGTAACACAGTTTCACGGAGCAGAATCATAAAAAGAAGAACTCCGTAAGATTCTGTGTTACCCTGTGGTGGAATGATCCGTTTATAACAAAAAAGAAGATACCTTGTCCGAAGCTCTGCGGTATCCCTCCAACAATTCTTTCATTACCTCGTCCACACTTTGCCTGCGGCGGAACAGAGCAGCCACCTGCCCTATCTCAAGCTCTCCTTCTTCCAGATCACCTTCGAAGATGCCTTTCTTGGCGCGTCCTCTGCCCAAAAGTTCACGAAGTTCTTCGGCAGAAGCTCCCCGTGCCTCAGCCACTTCCACCTTATCACGGAACGAATTGGTCACAAGACGGGTAGGCGCCAGTTTCTTCAGCAATAATTTGGTATCGCCTTCGTTCAACCGCAAACAATATTCCTTGAAAATATCACTTGCCGAACTTTCATCCGTCAGAGCAAAACGAGTACCTATCTGAACTCCTTCGGCCCCTAACGCCATCGTGGCAAAGATGGCCTCACCGGTACCAATCCCTCCGGCCGCAATCAAAGGTAAAGTAGTGGCTTCACGTACCGCAGGAATCAGACAAAGCGTCGTTGTCTCCTCCCGACCATTATGCCCGCCGGCTTCAAAACCCTCAGCTACCACGGCATCGACTCCCGCCTCTTCGCATTTCATGGCAAACTTAGAAGAAGAAACGACATGTGCCACCGTGATGTCACGCTCTTTCAGCCAGCCGGTCCATGTCTTCGGGTTTCCGGCAGAGGTAAATACGATTTTAACCCCTTCTTCCACAATGATATTCATGATCTCCTCTATCTGGGGATACATCAAAGGAATATTTACCCCAAAAGATCTGTCTGTAGCTGCACGGCATTTACGAATATGTTCACGCAAAATATCGGGATACATCGAGCCGGAGCCTATCAACCCCAAACCACCCGCATTACTGACAGCCGAAGCAAGCCTCCAGCCACTACACCACACCATACCGCCCTGAATAATGGGATACTGAATACCGAAAAGAGAAGAAATTCTGTTCATAGTCATATCGTTTTTGAAAAAAGAAGGCAAGAATCCCCCTATTTATCTTTTAACAAATTCAATGTATAATCGGTTCAGGAAGCAACACCGTTGTCGAATCACCATATGCTTTCAGAACTTCCAGTGTACGCGCCCTCCGTTCACGTCCTTTTTTGTCCCAGAAATCTTTTGTGAAAATAGTCATCAGGTCAAGACCTCCGATAGTGCCTCCACTCACGGTTACTCCACTTTTGCCAAGCTTCATGGCAGAGGTATGCACCATGCTCTGCGTAGTCACCATCCTGCCATTGGCACGTTCGCCAAACAGATTATGCCGCAACCCACTGGAACGGATTTCCTCGTATGAACTGCGGATACCTTTATCGTATACATTCTTAGCCCAGTTGGAAGGAACGGTCTCATAAAACTCGACAAACGGATCTCCCCGCCACGTATCGGCATCCACCTGTATCTTTTTTTGGTAAATAGGGTCCCAGTTATATTTGGTATTGGCCGTATAAGGGCGGAGAGTCAACACAATTTTCTTTCTATCAAGCACTTGTGGAAGCGTCTCGTCCAATTTCAGACCGGGCTTCTCCTTCGACATTTTGGGAGCACCCGGCAAGCTGTTGAAATCAATCTGTTTCACAGCATCCATATTCAGCTTGATATCCTCTTGGCCGTTCAGGATGCGTTGCAGATTCAATGAATCCTTCGCAGTCCATTGGGCACGGGCTATCAGGACCATCGGACATAACCATATAAACAATATCAAACGCTTCATTCTTCTACACTTATTTAATAAGATGAAAGTACCTGCTTCGCATGTTCCTGTCTTTGAATTCCTTTACGTGGCTGTTCATCGGGCATAAAGGATCACTGCCGCCCCTGAAGACAGCACCAGAAAGTCGATACGTTTCATCTGATTTAGTTTTTTACCACCAACGGTATCCACTCCCGCAAAGGGGCTCGTCAAAGCATGCGTCAATGGTCCATGCCGTACGAGGATACTGCCTGTTTTCCCACCAGCGACGATACCGGGCAGCAGCATCAAGTAACTCTTCATCGGTCAGGAAATAGATGCCCTCGTAGTTCTCGGCATTGGCTCTCACCATTTTGCAGCCAAACGACGCATAATGCCCTAACCGAATGGTTTCTACGATCCACAACATGCACTCGCCCAACCGGACCTTACCGCTATAGTAAGCAGATACCGGCGGAAGCGGAAAAGAAGCAACCTGAGTCAGGTCTTCTGCATAATTCAGCAATGTCGGAATATCCTTCTCCGTAAATTTAGGCACTTCTACAAAGCCCTTCGGGCTCTTGGTATTATAGTTCCCCGCTTTGAGTTGCCTTACGAAAAGGTCTACATCCGGGTTATTGTAATCTAATGTCTCTTCGCTGCAACTTACACAAGTAAGCAATGATAAAACAACCGTGAGCAGCATAAAAAATGTTTTTTTCATAACGTCCGTACTAAATGGTTAATAGGTCATGCGCAGACCGCAAATCAGGTTAAAATTCGTAGGCCGTGCCGAACGTACTGTTTCCAGCTTGGAGTCTGTCTTGAAATGATGCGACACTCCCGGTTCGGCAAATAAAGCCAGTTTATCATTAATTTTATAGTTCACTCCCACTCCTGCGGTAAGGGCCAGTTGCACAGGCTCCTGTTTGAAGCTGTTATCGGATGCTCCCGCTATGCACTTATCCGCAACTCCACCTACAGAAGCATATATATCCAACTTCGGCATTTCCGCAAGTGTCACGTTCAGTTTTACGGGAATTCCCAGATAATGCAAGTTCTGTCCGGCACGCAAACTGGAATATAATAAACCGGTTTCTACGGCTAAATGTTTATTTATTTTTTTCTCTACCGTCAGACCGACCATAACAGGCATCTTATATTTACCATCTCCGGCAGGCAATGCGGTACCGACTGCCGCCTTTACAGCCCATGTCCGGGCTTTAGCGGTCATAGCCGTATAATCGGAAGACGGGGATTCATCAGCAGAATTTACTAAGGTCTGTCCATCTCCGCCGGCCTGCCAGTAGTTTTTATCCGGATGACTATTTTGTCCTCTGCGTGTAGTCGTTGCAGAGAAGCTGAATGACATGGAAACCGTAACCGAAACCGAATCATCATCTTCGTCCTGATATTGGGCCAGAGTACCGAAACGCTTAGGCGTCGGTTTACTCAAAACAGGCTCGGAATGTACGGGAGTGAAATCCTGTTTCACCACGTCACCATCCAGGTGAGTCGCATTTCCACTGACAACCGCTACCTGGGTAAAGGCTTCTTCTATCTCTTCTTTCGGAGAGAAGAACCAAAAAGCAGCCGATGAAGCAGCCAGCACCAGCAGTACGGAAGCGGCTGCCGCTACACGGAAGAAAAACACCTTCCGACGATGGCAACGCACCATCACCTCAGAATTCAGTTCTTCCCAGAAACCATCCCGCACAGTCATCTCGGCGTTGCCCAGACGGGAACGGAACAGATCGGTTATTTCATCATTTTCTCTCTTCATGATTTCTATATTCTTTAATCCTTTTTGCCAATAAAAACTTTGCACGGTACAACTGCGAAGTGGATGAATGCTCCTTAATACCCAACATATCGGCTATCTCTTTGTGAGACTTTTCCTCAAACACGTAAAGGTTAAAAACCGTCCGGCAGCCATCGGGCAAGTCTGCGACAAACTTCATCAACTGTTCTTCGGATATCGGTCCTGCCTCCCCTCCTTCCGGAAGATCGGGAATATCAGGAAGCTGATCCTCGTGTATCACCAACTGACTGATCCGTTTTTGCCTTCGCAGGTAATCCAGTGCCTGAGTCACCATCACCCGGGTCACCCATGTTCCGAGCGAAGACTCACCACGAAACGAAAAGTTGGTGAATATTTTGATGAAACCGTCATGCAGTACATCGTGCGCCGCTTCCATATCGCCCGTATAGCGGAAACATACCGCCAGCAATTGCCTCGAGTATAGGGTGTAAAGTTCCTTACGGGCCGAATCCTTTCCTGCCCGACAGCCCTTTATCAGTTCTATCTCGTTTTCCAATGTCAATTGTCTTTTTAAAATCGAACGTATGTCTGCGTCGTTTGTCTATTAGACGCAAGGATGCAACGAATGCTGCAAACAATAATGCAAAAAGAAGTTAAAGAAACAATAAACGATGAATAAGCCTTTGCATCAATGCGTAGCCTGTTCATCGTTTATCACTTAAGAACGTTTATCGCCGACCGTTCAAAATGTCAGCATGCCTTGAAACTCATATCGAGTCCCTTTACCGAATGGGTAAGGGCACCTACCGAAATAAAGTCTACACCACACTCGGCATAGTCACGGAGTGTATCGAACGTGATACCACCGGACGATTCGGTCTCATATTTTCCGCCGATCATCTCGACAGCTTTCTTTGTATTTTCGGGAGTGAAGTTATCGAGCATGATGCGGTCTACCCCACCGATATTCAACACCTGCTGAAGTTCGTCGAAATTGCGCACTTCGATTTCAATCTTGAGGTCTTTTCCTTTTTCCTTGCAATATTCTTTAGCGCGGTTGATGGCCTTATCAATGCCACCGGCAAAGTCCACGTGATTATCTTTCAGAAGAATCATATCGAAAAGTCCGATACGGTGGTTGACACCCCCGCCAATCTTTACCGCTGCTTTCTCAAGCATACGGAGTCCCGGAGTAGTCTTACGGGTATCCAACACACGTGTTTTGGTGCCTTCCAGCTGCTTCACGTATTTGCGTGTCATAGTGGCAATGCCGCTCATACGCTGCATCACGTTCAGCATCAGACGTTCTGTCTGAAGCAGAGACTGAATTTTACCTTCCACAACCATTGCCACATCACCCGGCTTCACTTCGGCACCGTCGTTGATAAACACCTCAACCTTCATAGTCGGGTCGAAACGGTGAAATATTTCTTTGGCAATTTCGATACCGGCCAATACACCGGCTTCTTTAATCAAAAGTTTCGATTTTCCCATTGCAGTGGCGGGAATACAGGAAAGTGTTGTGTGGTCGCCATCACCTATGTCTTCGGCAAAGGCCAGATCAATCAGTCTGTCTATTAACTCATTCATTGGTTTTATCTATTCTTATTTGATTTATAAAATATTTGTTCTGTACCCTGCGGAAGAAGCAGTTCACCCGGAAATTGCCGTTAGCAGTGGTCAGGGTACCGATAATAAAACTCGACTCCTCTCGCTTACCTTCGTGATTTACATTAAAACCACTCACCTTGTTGCTATTAAAGAAAGAAGCAAGTGTTGCTTCAGCAGTCTGTTTGTCGACGCTTGTCGAGCGATTCTGAATTACCAGATCCACCTTCTCTCCCAAATACCTGTTCAGCTCTTGGGAGTTTCCTTTCTTAAACGCCACGACCACGCCCACCGGTATGTCCTGTGCGAAGAGCGAAGTTACAGCGAATACGAGTCCGGCCATCCATAAAAGTACCCGTTTTTTCATAATCACAAGTATTATCGATACGCAAAGGTAAGTATTTAATGCTAAAAACAACATTTTTTTCTTATTTTTGTGCAATAAACAAGAGTTTGCACTTGAATGAAAACAACCCTTATCGTCGTAGGACGGACTGTAGAGCAGCATTATATCACTGCAATTAACGATTACATAGAGCGTACTAAACACTTCATTTCTTTCGATATGGAGGTGATTCCCGAACTGAAAAACACGAAAAGCCTCACCCCGGAACAACAAAAGGAGAAGGAAGGCGAACTGATAGGCAAAGCCCTCCAGCCGGGAGACGTGGTAGTGTTGCTGGACGAGCACGGAAAAGAGATGCGTTCGGTGGAATTTGCACGCTGGATGGAGAAGAAGCTGGTAAACGTCAACAAACGCCTGGTATTCATCATAGGAGGACCTTACGGATTTTCACAAAAGGTATATGATGCGGCACACGAAAAGATATCCATGTCGAAAATGACTTTTTCGCACCAGATGATCCGCCTGATCTTTGTAGAACAGATGTATAGGGCCATGACCATACTGAACGGCGGGCCCTATCACCATGAATAGGGTTATCCCCTATTCATGATTCATCAACCGCCGGGCAGCCATCTCTTCATATTTCGTTCCGGGGCGACCATAATTGGCATACGGATAAATCGAAATACCGCCGCGGGGTGTAAAGATACCGGTCACTTCAATGTATTTGGGGTCCATCAGACGGATCAGGTCTTTCATTATGATATTCACGCAATCTTCATGAAAAGCACCGTGATTGCGGAAGCTAAACAGATATAGCTTAAGGCTCTTGCTCTCCACCATCTTCACATCGGGCAGGTAACTGATACGTATTTCGGCAAAATCCGGTTGTCCCGTTATGGGGCACAAGCTGGTAAACTCCGGACAATTGAAACGTACCCAATAATCGTTCTCAGGATGCTTGTTATCGAAGGATTCCAATACTTCGGGAGCATAATCCTGCTTATATTCGGTCTTTCTTCCCAGTAAAGAAAGCTGGTCTTTCAATTCAGTCATAATCTATTAATCATTTAACGGTTTCTTTTACTTAAATACTCTTCCAGCCCCTGTTTCCGCAATTTGCATGCCGGGCAGTGTCCGCACCCGTCGGCAGGAATCCCGTTGTAACAGGTCAGCGTCTCGTTCCGTACAAGATCGAATACGCCGAGTTCGTCGGCCAATGCCCAGGTTTCGGCTTTATCAATCCACATCAACGGTGTATGGATAACAAACTGTTCGTCCATCGCCAGATTCAGAGTGACATTCAACGACTTGATAAACGAGTCGCGGCAATCGGGATAACCGCTATAATCGGTCTGCGAAACTCCGGTAACCAAGTGGAAAGCCCCCTGTTCACGGGCAAAGACAGCGGCAATACTCAGAAAAAACAGGTTACGTCCCGGAACAAAGGTGTTCGGGAACGAATCTTTCGGCTTGTCTTCGTCCATCGAGATGCTGGTATCCGTCAACGAATTGCTTCCAAGGCTCCCGATAAAAGAGGTGTCCATCACATGAAACTCCACTCCTGCCCTTTCGGCTATTCCCCGGGCCAGTTCTACCTCGTGTGCATGTTTCTGTCCGTACAGGAAACTAAGCGCATATACTTTGCTGAAATGTTTCTTCGCCCAGAAGAGACACGTTGTAGAGTCCTGTCCGCCACTGAACAGAACTACTGCTGAATCATTTTTCATCATTTATTTTCTTGAAAAAAGTGTTTTTAAGTTCTCCTTATTATATATCCTTTACCTTAAGTACATTATAGGAGATGTCGGTATCATAAACATCGCTCCCGTCAATTCTCTTAACGGCTTTCACGACACGGATGGTGATCGGAAGGATAATCACTTCGTAAAGGGACTTCAGCACAATCTGAGTGCCCATCATCACCAACAGCTCGGGCCAGGCAATCAGTCCGCCGAATGCGATGGGAAAGAAGATCAGTGAATCGGCCGTTTCTCCCACTACCGTAGACCAGATGGCACGGGCAGAAAAATTACGTCCGCCACTGGCCACTTTCATTTTACTCATGACATAGGCATTGAGAAACGAACCGACCAGAAAGGCCAACAGACTGGCTACAACAATGCGGGGAGCCATGCCGAAGACAAAATCAAAATGCTGTTCGCCTTCCCAGAAAGGTGCTGCGGGCAACGCCACGGCAATCAGCCCGAGCCCTACCACAAAGAAGTTCATGGCAAATCCGCTCCAAATAATCAGACGGGCCTTTTTAAATCCCCATACTTCGGCTATACAGTCATTGATAATATAGGATATGGGAAACACCAGCAATCCGGCAGTAACAGTGATACTGCCAACCTGAATCACTTTGGTTTCGAGAAGGTTTGCTGCAATCAGGCAGACGTTGAACAGAATGCCGAGCAACATGAAGGGTATAGATACTTTTTCTTTCATAATTCCTGTTTTTTACGTGGTGTTCTAGAATACACGACCGCTATTCACGGCATCATACGTTTACGGGCAGCAAAGGTAGCAATTCTTTTTTAATCGACAAAATAACAATATATGTAACGGGGCATTACATATATTGTTATCGCGATAACATATAATGTAATGCCCCGTCCGGGTACAACATAACAAACACTTAACACACTATTCTTTTTACTCTTGTCACAGAGTTGCAAAAGCCCATTCATACTTCCGGAAAATCCGGCATCAATCTTAATAAGCACTCTTACGAGAAGTCTTTCAAATCCTGCTGTAATCTTTTGCGGATCAGGAACAGACGGCTCTTGATAGTCCCTACCGGCAAATCCATCTTCTCAGCTATCTCACGATACTTGAATCCGGCAACAAACATCAGGAAAGGCTTCTTCAACTCTTCGGGGACGGCATTAATCACCTTATAGAGTTCCTTCAGATCGTAAATTGTTTCAAAGCGGTTGCCGTCCTCACCTTCCGTCATGGTTTGCGCATAGAGATTATAGGTGGAATCGGTCATATCCACTTCACGTAACGACTTACGGTAATTATTGATAAAGATATTGCGCATGATGGTATACATCCATCCCTTGAAATTCTGGGTATGCACAAATTTCTCTTTGTTGTCCAATGCCTTCAACAGACAATCCTGTACCAGATCATTGGCTGACTCCCGGTCAGCAGTCAGTTTATAGGCAAAATGTTCCAGTTCGGGCTGCATAGCCACTATCTTATGGGTAATATTCATCTTTTCCATTGCTCTTCTTTCTTTCTGATTATCGAATATGCAAAGATTCGCATTTTAAACGGTCTGTCCTATAGCAATTCTTCCGCATAATTTGGCGATTTTTCCCTCGGCCCTTCAACCATTTCCCATTTAAGTTGTTCAATAGGGCAATTCACCTAAAACTTAACTTATAATGAAAACATTTTTTAGATCTGTAGCTATGCTACTCGGATTGGGACTCTTGCCTGTAGCGGCACATGCCCAGAAAAAAGTAATCATCGAAGATGAAGAACCGAACTCCGTGATGTTTGTATCGACCGACAAAGCCGGAGACGAGATTATCCGGATCATGAACGAGACGCGTCTTCCGCGTTTCCAGGAACCGAAGGCTCCACGCTTCGTACTGACCGACCGGCAAGGAAAGTTCGCACTGGGTATCGGCGGATATGTACGGGCAACCGCCGAATATGACTTCGGGGGAATTGTGAAAGATGTAGACTTCTATCCGGCGCTGATTCCTAATAAAGGCTCTGCCGACCGTGCACGCAATCAGTTCCAGATGGATATCAGCACTTCGACTCTTTTCCTGAAACTGGTGGGACATACCAAACGTCTGGGTGACTTCGTGGTTTATACTGCTGCAAACTTCCGTGGAGACGGAAAGACTTTCGAGTTGCAGAATGCTTATGCTACCTTCCTCGGCTTTACTCTGGGATACAGCTATGGTAACTTTATGGACCTTGCCGCGCTGCCTCCTACCATCGACTTTGCAGGCCCTAACGGCTCGGCTTTCTATCGAACCACTCAATTGAGCTATATGTGTGACAAGCTGAAGAACTGGAAATTCGGCGTCGGTGTCGAAATGCCATCGGTAGACGGTACCACGAATCAGTATCTCACCATCAACACCCAGCGTATGCCCGACTTCACTGCCTCAGCACAGTATAACTGGAATGCCAACAGCCACCTGAAGTTAGCTGCCATCGTTCGCAGCATGACTTATTCAAGTTCCGTAGACAATAAGGCGCACTCAAAAGCCGGATACGGACTTCAAGCTTCAACTTCCTTCAACGTGACTCCGAAATGGCAAGTATACGGACAGGTGAATTATGGAAGGGGTATCGGACAATATCTGAACGACTTGAGCAACCTGAATGTGGATATTGTTCCTAACCCGGAAAAAGAAGGGCGCATGCAGACGCTCCCCATGTTGGGATGGTTCGCCGGATTGCAATACAACATCAGCAAAGATGTATTTGTATCGGGCACTTACAGTTTGTCACGCCTCTACTCGGAACACACGTATCCAAGCGATGTACCCGATATGTACCGGAAGGGCCAATATCTGGTGGCTAACCTGTTCTGGAACGTAACCAGCAACTTACAGGTAGGCGCCGAATATCTGAGAGGATGGCGTACGGACTTCAGTAGCAATACCCGTCATGCCAACCGCATGAACGCATTGGTACAATATTCGTTCTAACTTTTTATAAATCTCTCTGAACTCTAACGTAAAAAAAGTCCAAGGACGAACCCAGCCCCGTCTCTGTTATTACCCTACGGAGATGGGGCTAAAAATAAAATTTCACCACACAGGGATTATCATCTTCCACTCTTTTACTTAATGCCCGATATTCTCCCTCGGGAAGTATACTCTTATAATTTTCCAACTCCTCGGTCGGAACGATGCAAAGCATAAAGTCCTCAGTCACCACCTCCGGGCTGATCCGGATGCCCTCCCGTGTCTTCTCAAAATAAAAAACAACTCCATCCTTTTTGCGATAAAGAAGATTTGTAAGTTTCCTTTGGGGATAGGATGACATACTGAATAATTGCGCATAGTAGTACTTATCCGTCTGATATTGCTTGGTGAAATTAAAGGCTATCTTACCCGTTTTACGGTATTCCCTCAGCCGTTCTTCCTCTTCCTTGCGTGTATCCGGCCCTGAATTAAAATGATACTGCTCTATATTTATATTCTGCTCTCCCATATCCCAGCGATAAGCTACACGAAGGCTATCCCGTGTGATTTCGTAAACTTCTTCATAAAACGTAGGAGAAAAGTAGGCTTTACCCTGATAAGAATAAAATACATCCCAACAAGCCCAGTTCAGACAGAAGTGATCAGACCAGAACTCATTGATCAACTTCGCCGAATCGGCCTCCAACCGCATGACGCAAGCCCCGTCATCTTTGTTCAGTGCCGACCACGTCAACAGGTCACCGCCCGGAGTCAATCCTATCTTCTGAAAGTTTATCTTCTCCGGCAGTATCTTTTTATCTATAAACGAACCGTCCAGCCGATAGGTATACATCGAACCGAAAGGAGACAACATATACACCAGTTTTCGTTGGTCATTAATGACTGCATCATAAATCTGTGAATATTCACCAGGACCTTGCCCTACTCTCCCGATAGAACGGAGATAGTTCCCTTTTTTATCAAAAGCCATCAACGTGATATGCCTGAAAGTAGGATAATCCTGAGTCAATATATAAGTAGTATCTCCGGAAACAAGCACTCTCAAAATTGTGGCCAGCAGGCAACTGTCCGAGGTTTCCAACGGAATCACTTCAACTTTAGAAAACAGTTCGGAAACGGAAACAGGAGTTTCTTTCAGCTCCACTTTCAGAATATCGGGTTCTTTCACAGGATTAGTCCGGCTGCAAGAAACGCATGCAAAGCTCAACGCAGCAAAGAAAAGAAAAAATGTGTCTCTCATATCTTTCAGGATTAGAACACAAAGATAATCTTAATATAGGAGGTTAAATGAAAAAGGACCGGATTATTTGAGTAATCCGATCCTTCTTGAGAGTTATATTAATAAAGATTAGTGAAGATTGTAAAATTTGACTTCAATTTATTATCTTCAATATTTTCTCTCCCTTCTCTATTAGCTAGATAAAATCTATTTTTTTCTATCAAAAGTAAAAGTAATAGGAACTGCTTCACTGTTACCATAAATATCAGTTACTGTCAAATATTCTACAATAGTACTTTCAAATGGTTCAAGACTAGAAGTCCTACCTTGATTGGGAAACTTTTTATCATACTGAATTGTTGTTCCAAAAGGTCGTCCTAATTCTACATAAGCCTTGTTACCTGTCACTAATATTTTTACATCTCCAGCAGGTCGATCTGGATCAAACAATGGAGGAAGAAAGGGTTTCCATTTTAATAAATTATTATTAATTACATACTGTTTTATAGATCCTGTATCATTCATAGAACCAGTTGATATTTCCCAAGATCCTTCTCGATCAAAAAGTATGTAGTTTGACTTAGCAATATAATTATCTGTATGCCAATTACCCCTCTCAGTTGCATTAGTACGCCTCAAGACAAAAGAAGGTGAAGATAGTACTTTAAATTTTCCATCATAACCGCTGCGTCTCTCTATCTCAGAAATAACTTCTTGTCTTAACTTTACATTATCTATTAAATCCCAAATTGGAATCATAACATCTGCATTACTATGAATCAGCACCGATGTATTTTCATTCACACCATTAACCCATTTATTCCAATCAAAAGATGCACCAGATATAGTACCATTTTCTGGAATATTTAAACGTATCGTTTGAATGTCTGAACCTCCACGTTGTATTAAAGTAAATGACATTTCTCGTAAATCAGTTCTATGTTTTATGCTATCTTTAGATCCAGTTTTTATTGTCGAGAAAAAATCGGTTGTAAAAGCAATAAGACTTCTCTTTGATAAGTCAGTTTCTAATGCCGAAACTAAAACACTTAACTTACCACCTACATTAATATCAGTAAGCACATGTGTTCCATAGTCATCAACAATCTGCTTGGCCGTATAGTTTTTTAAAGCATATCGAAAATTATCAGTCAAGAAATATTTTAGTCTATCTTTATTAAAAGTATTAAAATACAAACGTTTAGTACTACGACACAAATCTACCTTATAAAAAGAATGCACTTTCTTTTCATTTATCTTAGTATCATACTCTCCAGATAATTCTATTTTCCCCCATAATATTGGCTTCGTCGAACTAATATTCACGTTCGTCTCTTTATAAAATTCAGATAAAGAATAAGCATACCGTTCATATTGAACAAAATCTCCATGAGAAAGAGCAACTTCAACTTTTCCTCCAGGTACAGTTGTATTAACCATTCCTGTCAGTGGGTCAATAGCTTCTCCTCTCTCATATCTATCAATATCAATGATTTGATTAAAAGCTCCTTTATCATTATCACCCAATGCATATAGACAATCATACCCATATCCTAACAAATCATACTTACCATCTCCACCAGCTCTAGTCTGAATTTTAGAGGGAATTAAAAAATCATCATTAAATTCTGATTCACTACACGATATAAAAACGATCTGCAATAATAACAATAGAAAAAAAATTCTTTTCATGACATTTTAGTATTAAATAATATATAAAGACAATTTATCAGAACTTATAGTCGAGACCGATACCGAATACTTTATTGGTACGAGTAAAGACATCCTTTCCGGGCATTCCTGTACCATTATAGCTACTCATATCTTTAGTATATTTGTCATAATCAGTCCAGAAATAAGCAACGTTCAGTTTCAAGTTCTTAGCTACATTGAAACCTGCGCCAAAACCATACGAGTAAGAACTTACCGCAAAGCTCATATCACTCTGATAATTGTCTTTCACCCCATATTTAGTACGTTGCATACCGGCACTTATCTGTGCCCACTTGCAAATATCCCATTCCATACCGGCAAGATATTCATTCGTTCCGTTGCCAATATAATTATGTTTATCGACCAATGCACCGGTAGCAGGATCTTGTACAGTAGCCATCTTTGCATGTGTATCAAAGAAATGGTGATAACCTACCGAAGCACGTAATACCGGCAAGATTTCATAAGACACACCGACAGTCAGCAAACTAGGAATATCATGTGGAGTATTAACGCCATCCCGATAGTTTGCGAATTTATCTTTTGTCGGATCGGCAGGAGCGGCAGGCAATGTACCCTTCGTTTTATTTTCAACGTTTAGTTTCGTATTGAATTCATATTTCACGCCTACATTCCATTTGCCCATTTTAAAATCAGCACCAATAATAGGAGTAATTCCCCATCCTGACTGTTTACAGTCAAGTTCCATATCGGCAGTCTCACCTGCTACAGCCGAAGCTCTTGCAGCATCAGTCATATATTTGATATATTCAGGAGAACCCGGCTCAAACTTTTCAGCAGCAGCCATTGCACCGGCAGCCAAAGTAGTAAAATAGTTATTCAGATTCACCAGTTTATCACCTCCCCCGATATTTGCCTGAATATCTTTCAAATATCCCGAATATGCATTACTTACATAATTAATACGTGCACCACCAAAAACAGACAGATAATCCGTAATCTTATAGGTAGCTCCCAACTGCAAACCGAAGATGTACTGTTTACCTTCCATAAAGCTATTAACAGAATATTTATCTGCTACAAAACCTTGTCCTTTCAACAAATTCGGAATCACGGCTACCTGTGATTCAAACGAACCCAATCCTTCATTAAAAGTAGCTTTACCGCCACCGCCGGTAATGGCAAAGTTAGCCGAGAATGCCCACTTATCCTTCTTATAAACTGCAAATACACTGGGAACAAACGGAGCCGAAGCTTCACCTTTATATACTTTTGTAGCGTTTCCGCCAAAGCCTACAAACGGAGCGAAAGTAGAAGTGATGGTTCTTGTCTGGAAAGCACTCTGTCCGTTGAGAGACAGATGAAAACCATCTTCCATGAAAGCGACACCTGCCGGATTGGAATATACTGCGTCAATTTGTGTAGAAGCATCACGAGCCAACATTCTCAAAAACAATACGTGCTGATTGGTATTTGTCAGGAGACCTCCCGCAAAAGTTGAAGTTGAAACGATTAGCAACCCGATGCTAATCAAGAATAATTTTCTCATCTAAATCTTTTTTAAGTTATTTCGGGCGCAAAGGTACAATAATATTGCACATGACGAATATTTTTGTGCATCTAATTACGTTTTCACCAACAAATTAATTGGAAACACAAACTGTTTCGATTGAAACGAATAAGAAAACATCATAAGAAAAGACACTCAGAAAGCCAAACATTACTCCATTGCTAAACGTTTTTATATTATAGAATATAAAATAAGAAAACTATGGCATATACAATCGCATTTTTTGGTACCAAACCCTACGATGAAGCTTCTTTCAACGAAAAAAACAAAGAATTCGGATTCGAACTCCGATTTTTCAAAGGTCACTTGAACCGGCACAACGTGCTGCTGACCCAGGGAGTGGATGCTGTCTGCATTTTCGTGAACGACACAGCTGATGCTGAAGTAATAAAAACAATGGCCGCCAACGGGGTAAAATTACTCGCTCTTCGCTGTGCCGGATATAATAATGTAGACTTAAAAGCCGCTACCGAAAACGGAGTAACCGTTGTCCGCGTCCCGGCCTATTCACCGTATGCCGTAGCCGAATATACGGTTGCCCTGATGCTTTCACTCAACCGGAAGATTCCGAGAGCTTCGTGGCGTACACGGGATGGGAACTTCTCTCTGCATGGACTGTTAGGTTTCGATATGCACGGAAAAACAGCAGGTATCATCGGTACGGGAAAGATTGCAAAAATACTGATACACATCCTCAAAGGATTCGGCATGAACATATTGGCCTATGACCTATATCCGGATTATAACTTTGCACGGGAGAACCAGATAGTATATACGACGCTCGATGAATTATACCACAGCTCGGATATCATATCATTGCACTGCCCGCTTACGGAACAGACGAAGTATCTGATTAACGACTACTCAATCAGCAAAATGAAAGACGGAGTAATGATCATCAATACCGGACGGGGACAGCTGATTCATACCAATGCGCTGATCGAAGGATTAAAAAATAAAAAGATCGGTTCGGCCGGACTGGATGTTTATGAAGAAGAAAGCGAATACTTCTACGAAGATAAATCGGACCGTATCATCGACGACGATGTGCTGGCACGTTTGCTGTCATTTAATAACGTGATCGTAACTTCTCATCAAGCATTCTTTACCCGCGAGGCTCTGGCTAATATTGCAGCAACGACTTTGGAGAACATACGGGACTTCAAGAACCGGAAACCTTTAGTGAATGAAGTGAAACTGGGCAATGCTTAGAAAAGAGCAACACGAAAAAGTGATGTGTAACAAACAATAATGCCTGCCACTTCTTTCTCAAGAAACGGCAGGCTTAATCCAAGGGGGGGGAACCCGGATGAAATACATAATATCCGGGATTACTATTTAGCATTCTCTATTTATGTGCCTTCGGTTCACCCTTTTTTCATCAGTATTCCACAATGCTCTCTAACAAAGGTTCTCCCTTCAGCGGAGCATAAATAGTTACTTTAGCAAAACCATACTTGGGCTCGCGAGTTACTGTTTTAGTCATACAGATGAAGCGGTAGTTATAGCCGCTTACCAGTTGTTTGGCAGCCAGAAGTGGAGTGTAATCCACCCCTTTCAAAGTCATGCAGGTCTGAAACAATTCTTTATCCTGATCCGTCAACGGTTCAAATTCTCCCCAGCCTCCTATTATTATATCCGCTTTCTCGGAAGTAACCACTGTATAAGGGAATACGTCTTCGTAAAGGACTCCCGTGACATCACGATAATAGGCAAACTGAATCTCTACCTGTCCCGGCTGCAAAAACTGGAAAGTAAAAGACTGTACAGACATTCCACCCAAGGTATCGGCATCTTCTGACAATTCCTCTACAAGGGCAACTCCACCAGTCAGGCGTACTAAAGCGTAACGATAACCAGTACCTGCATGTGAGGTACGTTTGATGGTGATTGTATCACCTACTTTGAATGCTTTCCTAATCATAACAATACGTGTTTTTTAAAAGATTAACTCTGTGAAATTTTCTAATAGCCTGATGCAGTGACCGGCCTTGCTGAGAATAATCTGCCGGGAGAAAACTCCCGGCAGATTTTGGGTACAGTACATCACCTAAACCAGATTCGTTGATGTGGTTCAAAGGTAAAGGGAAAGATTTACAGATCAAAATACCTGAAGTGGGTTATTCTCTCATTTTTTCACTCTTAGTCTCTCATTTTTTCACTTTCACTCAGTAATTTCCTTATTACTAACACGTTGTACTCCTACCTGAAAATCGGTAGGAGTCACCCCAAATTTACCGGAAAAGAGACGATAAAAAGATTGGGTAGACATTCCACACTCCTGGGCTATCGTGTCTACTGTATAATCGGGGTAATCTTTCAGCATCTTGGCAGCATACTCCAAGCGAAGATTATTAATGTATTTTGAAAAACTCATTCCGGCATATTGCTTAAAAAGCGGCGCAAACTTATTCTTGGGAATGTAGATTGTCTTGATTAACTCCTCTCTCGAAAAGTCCGGCTGAAGATATAACTGCCGGTTAATGATTTCACGCTCCAGTTTGTCGAACAGCATTTTATCGTGTACCGCATTGTTATCTTCCGTCTCGGGTTCCGGATCGACAGGAACATCCGACTTTCCGGGCTCTTCTGCCTGCAATGCATTTCCATCTATATACGTCCGTACTTCCCGCTCTTTCTGTAACTGTTCTTTCAATAGATGGTTCTCCTCTTTTTTCCGGTAGAGTTCTTCTTTGTGAACCAGCAAATCCTCGATGGTTCCTACCATTGCCTTATTCTTACGGCGTATGGTACGGTTATGTCGGATGGTTCTCCATAAAAGTACCCCTAACAGAAAAACAATACAGACCACAAATATCAGCAAGGCATTCCTCATCCGCATATCAGCGGCTTGCTGCTGAATAAACATATCCTTTTCATTCGTTTCATAAACCGCTGCCAGTTCCAATGCAGCACTTTTCTGCTCTCTGGCCTTAATGCTATCACGCAACACAGCCAGCTGTTCAAAATATCTTGCAGCAGTCCGGTAATCACCTTTATCCCGATAGGCACGCCCGAGGGACTTCTTAATGGTGACCATATAATAATTTACCGTATCTTTCCGCGTGACATATACCTTTTCACGAGCGGAATTCATACGGATCACCTGATCATACATCTTCCGATCGAACAGATAAGGCATAATCAGGTAGTCATCGCGATCGTATTCCTTACTTACTGACAAAAATAGCCGGTAATAGCGGTCAGCCTCTTCCGACCGCCCCAACCGGAAAAGAACCACAGCGTAATGGGCATACATCGCCTTTTTCTCCTTTCCGCTCAATCCCTCCATCGGTATCTCACTGCCGGTCTCTTCCGTCACGATCCTTTCTAATGCAGCCAGTGTTTTCAGGGCCTCTTCACTACGCCTGTCCGACTCCTGAAATATCAGCAAAGTATTGTAATTATAGCGCAGGTTATCGTACTTATATGGGTAGTCTGTTTTTTCCATCATCGCTACCGCCTGCTCCATGAATTCATATCCCTTATCCTTATTACCCTGATAATAGAGCATCTTCCCCATATTAAACAGAGCAACGGACTGCATCGCTTTATCATCACACAGCTCAGCCCTCTTCAAAAGCAAGTCCACATATTGTGCCTTTTTATTCTCATTGTGCAAACAGTCGTAACACGAAATCATACGGTGCACCTGTTCCATATAGTTTTTATCACTATTGAGCACCGAGTCACTTTCCAAAGCACGCTTATAGAATTTCAACGCCCAGTAGTATTGCCCTACATTGAAATACAAATCGCCTTCCACCACATCCAAGCGGAACGGAGGAAGCGACTTCTGTTTCCTCAACTGCTCCATGATCTGCTGCGCTTTTTCAAAGTCGGAGAATGTATACTTATATACGTTGTCATCTGTAATCAAACTGTCTGGTAAAGAAAACGTTCCGGCGCAAACAGACACCGGAGATATAAAACAATGAAGCAGTACTAACAGAATAACATACAATAACTTTCTCATATCTTCTTACTATTGGCGGATTTTGGAAGCACAAAAATAAGATAATAATATTTTCAACAAAATTTTCTCCGGCTCATATTTACCGAACGCATTCAAATCTTTTCTGTTTGCCGGATTTCAGGAGCCTGATTGTTTCACTTCTGGAACCGCCTCCTTCCCCTTGTTCCTAATAAAAAAGTGAACGCTTCAAACCATTTATACTTCCCAATTGTTTGGCTTATAGAATACATTTTAAAAGAAAGGATACATTATGAAAAAGGTAGTTCACCGCTCGGATACCCGCGGACGATCTTTATATGACTGGCTTGACAGCCACCACAGTTTCAGCTTTGATGAATATTATAATCCCGAACGCATCCACTTCGGCGCTTTACGGGTGCTGAATGACGATCGTGTCGCACCGGGAGAAGGTTTTCAGACCCACCCACATAAGAACATGGAAATCGTCTCCATCCCCCTAAAGGGATTTCTGGCACACGGAGACAGTAAGAAGAACAGCCGTACCATCACTGTTGGCGATATTCAGGTGATGAGTGCCGGGACAGGTATCTATCATAGTGAAATGAACGGCAGCAAGTCGGAACCTGTGGAGTTTCTACAAATATGGATCATGCCCAAAGAGCGAAACACCCACCCACTCTATCAGGACTACGACATCCGGGGGTTGCTGAAGAAAAACGAACTGGCCCTGATTCTGTCACCGGATGGCAGTACACCAGCCAAACTGCTACAGGACACCTGGTTCTCGATGGGTGAAGCAGAAGCCGGAAAAACGCTTGAATACAAGATACATGGAACGGATACGGGAGTCTACGTTTTCCTCATCGAAGGAGAAATAAAAATAGACGATATCATCCTGACCCGCCGCGACGGATTGGGAATCTCTGAAACCAAAAGCTTTGAGATAGAAACCTTGAAAGACTCCAAGATATTACTGATAGAAGTACCGATGTAAATTTAAAGTAATTGCTTATGTCAACCGATCATACGTCCACACATCCTGATTCCCCTCTTCACGAAAGAGGGGCCGGGAGTGAGACTATCAACCTCGCTGCCATCCGGCAGGAGTACACCAAAGGCGGGCTGAAGGAAGGAGATCTTCCCGACAACCCGCTTTCTCTTTTCAACCGATGGCTGCACGAAGCTATCGATGCACAAGTAGAAGAACCTACAGCCATGCTGGTAGGTACCGTATCCCCCGAAGGGCGACCATCGACCCGTACCGTATTGCTGAAAGATTTGCATGACGGAAAATTTATCTTTTATACCAATTATGCAAGCCGTAAAGGCAGTCATCTGGCAAAGAATCCGTATATTTCTCTCTCTTTCGTCTGGCACGCGCTGGAAAGACAGGTACACATTGAAGGTATTTCCTCAAAAGTCCCTGCCGGTGAATCCGATGCCTACTTCCACCAACGCCCCTACAAAAGTCGCATCGGAGCACGCATCTCTCCTCAAAGCCGTCCGTTGAAGAGCCGGATGCAATTGATTCGCAGTTTCGTTGCAGAAGCTGCCCGATGGGTAGGCAGAGAAGTGGAACGTCCGGTACACTGGGGAGGCTATGCCGTCACCCCTGAACGAATCGAGTTCTGGCAGGGTAGAGCCAACCGACTGCACGACCGCTTTCTCTACACCCTCCAAGCGGACGGAAGCTGGCGGAAAGAGAGGCTTGCCCCTTGATATTTCCGGTTATTGTGCTTGCGCAACCAACAAATAATACGTAATATTGCATTCATAAAATACATCCGCTTATGATTCTGGATTATATATACCACAGCGGGTTTGCCATCGAAGCAGAAGGTGTAACCCTTATCATTGATTATTACAAGGACTCTTCGGAAACAGAACGAAATAAAGGTATCGTACACGACCGTCTGCTCCAACGACCCGGCAAGTTGTATGTACTTGCCTCACATTTTCATCCCGACCATTTTAACCGGGAAATACTGACCTGGAAAGAGCAACGTCCGGACATTATCTATATCCTCTCAAAAGATATCCTGAAGCATCATCGGGCACAAAGTGAAGATGCGATCTATATTAATAAAGGTGAGGAGTACGAAGATGATACACTGCGCATTCAGGCTTTCGGTTCTACGGACGTAGGCATCTCCTTCCTGATTCATCTGCAAGGGAAAAGCATCTTCCATGCCGGTGACCTCAACAATTGGCATTGGAGCGAAGAGTCTACCGAACAAGAGATACGCAAAGCCGAAGGCGACTTTCTGGCAGAAGTGAAATTTCTCCGGGAATCTGCTCCGGCCGTCGATCTGGTAATGTTCCCCGTCGACCGCCGAATGGGAAAAGATTATATGAAAGGCGCCCAACAATTCATCGAACGAATAAAAACTACTATATTTGTACCCATGCACTTCAGCGAAGACTACGAGGGAGGTAATGCTTTCCGGTCTATAGCCGAAGCCGGTGGATGCCGTTTTATCACCATCACTCACCGGGGCGAAAGCTTTGAGATATAACTAAATAAAACATACGATTATGAACAAACTGACACAATTTTTTCTCGTGTTATTTATGATTTGCCTGCCTGCAACCCTTTGGGCAGACAATGACAAAGATGATGATGACAGCAGATACCTTGCGGGCGCCGTGCCCGAAGTTGACGGACGGGTAGTTTTCAGCCGCGAATTCAGCATTCCCGGTATGTCACAAGACGAAATCTATGAACGGATGCTCAAGTGGCTTGACGGACGCATGGCCCAGAACAAAAACAATAGCCGCGTGGTATATAAAGACCAAGGTGTCATTGCCGCAACCGGCGAAGAGTGGCTGGTATTCAGCTCTACCGCTCTTTCTTTGGACCGTACTTGGCTGACCTATCAAATCACCGTTAACTGCCAGCCGCAGAAGTGCACAATGGAAATAGAAAAAATCCGCTACACTTATCGTGAAAAAGAAAAATATACAGCCGAAGAATGGATCACCGATAAATTTGCTCTGAATAAAACCAAAACCAAACTGGTACGTGGTCTTGCCAAATGGCGCAGGAAGACGGTAGACTTTGCCGATAACCTTTTTGAAGAGGCAGCAAAAGCACTGAGCCAAAAACCTCAGGAAGCCGTAGCAGCAGAAGCCGCTCCGAAAAAGCCGGCAGTAGTGACCGCTCCGAAAGTTGTGGTAATCGGTGGTGAAAAAGAAACTGAAAAGGTAGAAAAAGCAGCTACGGTTACCCCCGCAATCCCTGTTACCCCTCCAAGCACAATGCCGGGCTATAAAGAAGTAGCTCCCGATCAAGTTCCTGCCAACGCCATCCAGATGGGTGCAGGCCGACTGGTGATCGCTATCGGCTCCGATCCTTTCAACATGACCATGATGACAGCTAACGCCGGAGGATCCATAGGAAAAATTTCCGGAAGCCCTGTTGTATTCAGTATCCTCTCGCCCGACCAGCCTTACGAGCAATTGGAGAAAGCAGAGACATATAGCATACGTTTCTATCCTACAGGACAAAGCGAGCCGTCTGTCATACTGGAATGTCAGAAGCTGCCTGCCCCGACACCAATGGAAGGACAGCCCAGAACTTATGCAGGTAAAATAACAAAAGCATTTATGAAATAAATCAGCCACCACAGATTACATGGATAAACACAGATTGAATTTTAATTAGATTATTAATATAGACAATCTGCCCTAATCAGTATAATCTGTGGTGCAACTTTATAAGTTCTATTTTAACCTAAAACAAAATAAACTTAGCAACAATGGAAATAAAAAGTAGATTTGACCACTTCAACATCAATGTGACTGATTTGGAACGCAGCATTGCTTTCTACGAAAAAGCACTGGGACTGAAAGAACACCACCGGAAAGAAGCCGCCGACGGCTCCTTTATCCTGGTATATCTCACAGATAGCACCACCGGATTCTTATTGGAACTCACTTGGCTGAGAGACCATACCGAAGCATATGAATTGGGAGAGAACGAAAGCCATCTCTGCTTCCGTGTAACGGGAGATTATGATGCCATACGCCAATATCACAAAGAAATGAACTGCGTATGCTTTGAGAATACTGCCATGGGACTGTATTTTATCAACGATCCGGATGATTACTGGATCGAAATATTGCCGGAGCGGTTCTAAAACGATAAACGACGCATGTTTCTAAACAATGAACGATAAACAGGCTGCACATTAATATTGCAAACAGTTTATCGTTCATCGTTATTTACCGTTTATGTCTATTCGCCCTCTTTCTCCGGATTTCAGCTTTCATCTTGGCTGCTCCGGAACCATGGGTTCCCTTTATATAAGTTGTTTTCTTCGCTTTTGTTTTCACTTTATTTTCATCTTTTTTCGGGCCTTCTTTCTTTCCTTTAAAGACAATCCCACCCATAATTGCATCTTCTAAACTCATAATCTTTCCTTTCTTATTCTATATTTTCCGTGGACAAAGATACTCTTTTTCTGTGAATTCCCTATCTTTGCCCGCTGTAACAACTAAAAACCAATCAATGGATACATTCCTGCTCCCGGCAGAAAAAGACCCGATGGGTGCCGCCATAGCCGATTATTATCACAATCACAAGGCAGACAGACTGCGTGTATTTTCTTCTCAGTTCGATGAAGACGAAATACCCGTCAAACAACTTTTCCGCGAAGCCGGACAGATGCCCCTGCTCGAACGCACAGCTCTTCAGATGGCTACCGGAAGAATACTCGACGTAGGCGCCGGAAGTGGCTGCCACGCCCTTGCTCTTCAGAAAGCCGGCAAAGAAGTTTCTGCCATCGACATCTCTCCTCTGGCCGTCGAAGTAATGAAACAACGGGGAGTAAAAGATGCCCGCCAGATTAATCTGTTCGACGAACACTTTGCCGATACTTTCGATACCATACTGATGTTGATGAACGGTTCCGGTATCATCGGACGCTTGGAGAATATGCCTGTCTTCTTCCGTAAGATGAAACAAATACTCCGCCCGAATGGTTGCATCCTGATGGATTCAAGTGACCTCCGCTATCTGTTCGAAGATGAAGACGGAAGTTTCCTAATCGACCTGGCCGGAGATTATTATGGAGAAATCGACTTCCGCATGCAGTACAAAGACATTCAAGGTGATTCTTTCGACTGGCTGTATATCGACTTCCAGACCCTCAGTGCCTATGCTGCCGACAATGGCTTCAAGGCCGAAATGATAAAAGAGGGCAAACATTATGACTACCTGGCCAAACTGACTGTTGTCCCGTGACCGGGCAGGCATGAAAACTCCCGATAACCGGTCCTCCTAAAAGACTAAAACGGAAACAATAACGGCAACACGAACACCATCACCACGCCCATAATGATCTGCAACGGAAGACCAACTTTTACATAATCCATAAATGTATAGCGTCCTGCCGGCATCACCAGTGCATTAGGCGGCGTGGAGAAAGGTGAAGCAAAACACATACTCGCCGCCACCGTCACGGCAAACAGAAACGGATAGGGACTCAGTCCCAACTGTACGGCAGAGTGAAGCGCAATAGGAGCAAGCAGCACCGCAGTAGCCGTATTGCTGATAAACATCGTCATCAGCGAAGTAGTGAAATAGATGCCTGCCAACAAAGCAAAAGGCCCGTAAGTACCCAGACCGTTCACCAATGATTGCGACACCACTTCCGAAGCCCCGGTTTTCTCCAATGCCAATGACATGGGCAACATTCCCGCTATCAATACAATACTCTCCCAGTTGATTGTTTTATATGCTTCTTCCACATTGCGGAAACATCCGGTCAGCACCATCAGCAGAGCTGCGATAATTACTGCCGTCACAGGGGCCACCGGAATAAAGTCGAACATCATGGTTATAATCATCCCCAACATGATCAGTGCCGCTACCGGTGCTTTATGGTTCAAGGTCACTTTAGCTGCTTCAGCCAATGGTTGCCCCAGAACGACCCATTGCGACTGGTCTTCACCAAGCCTGGCAATGTTTGCCCAACTTCCCTGTACCAGCAAGACATCTCCCGAATGCATTTTTTCATCCTTCAGGTTCTTCAACAAGTAGTCACGCTTGCGCTGAATTCCCAATATATTAATGCTGTAATTCTCCCTGAATCCGGAAGCTTTTACCGGTTTGTTTATCAAATTGGCAGTAGGCAGCAACAAGATTTCGGCAATGCCTATCTCCTGAAAATCGAAACCTTCATCCGTATTATGCAAATTACCTTCCGTCTTATGTGTATCCAATAAAGCCAGACGATTCTCACCGACAAAACGTTTCACGTTCTCAAACTCCCCTAATACATAAAGAATATCTTCTGTTTCAATCAGGGTTCCCGCTTCTGCCATCTCCTGCTTTTTTGTCTTAAAAAAGTGTCGGGATGAAACCGATCGGCGACGCACTTCCAGAATTGTCACATGATACCTCTGCGGAATCCCTAACTCCTGTATTGTTTTACCGACAATTCCTGAAGATTCTTCGACCTCCACCCTATACAGGTTCTGCGATAACTGATATTCCCCCGCCAATTCCTGAAGCGACTTATTCTTATGCTTTCCCCGCGTTTCTTTATCTGTTTTCTTCGTCAGGAATATCTTGCTCAGCGGGATCAGCACAATCAGACCGACAGTAACACATACCAGTCCCACGGGAGTGAAGGTAAAGAAAGAGAGCCGTTCATATCCGGCTTCAATCAAGGCATTCTGTATCACAAGGTTAGGCGGAGTACCAATTAACGTCATCATGCCACCCATACTGCTGGCAAAAGCAAGAGGCATCAGCAGACGGCTTACATTGATATTGGCACTCATGGCCATGCTGACCACAATAGGCAGCATCAATGCCACCGTTCCCGTATTGCTGACAAAAGCGCCGATAGCCGCTGTCACCAATATGATCAGTACAAAGAGTTTCAACTCGCTTGTTCCCGCAAACTTCAGGATACGGCTACTGATCATCTTTGCCAGCCCCGTTTGGAAAATAGCTCCGCCCACCACAAACAGACCGATCATCATAATAACAACAGAATTGGAAAAGCCCGAAAGCGCTTCCTCTGGAGTAAGGATATTGAAAAGTATTAATAATACCAGCGCACACAATGCCACTAAGTCAGACCGTACCTTTCCACTCATGAAAAAGGCAGCCGACAGCACGAGAATAATAATCGTTATAGCCATACAATAAAAAGATGGGGTGATTTCATGCTAAAAACAAAAAATCACCCCTGCTTGTTCAACTTATTTCTTCAGCATTTCATCAATTTGATTTACCAGTGAAGTAAATTCCTCTTCGTTATACAAACGAGTCAGCTTCACAATCTTGCCTTCCCGGTCTATCAGTACATTGCGGGTGATACCCGATTCACGCAATGCATATTTTGCAAATATATCCGCTCCCGGATCCAATCCCAACGGATAAGTCACCCCTACCGACTTACCAAATGCAATCACTTTGTCAAGAGGTTCGTCACGATCAATACCGATCAAGGCAAACTCCGGATTGCTTTGATGTTTCAGCCAGATATCTTTCTCTATAAAAGGCATCTCTTTATGACATACTCCGCACCAACTGGCCGTGAATTGCAACATCACCACTTTGCCACGAAGTGCAGAAAGCTCTATCTGCTTTCCATCTGTCAGAGTAATAGTAAAATCGGGGGCCATCTCTCCTACTCTCACAATATATCCTGTGCTGTCTGCCGCAACACTATCCGTTTTCACCACTACACTATCCGCAACAACGGTTGCTTTATCCGCTTTTCCCTGTCCGGAACATGCTGCCATACCCCAAAGAAGCAATGACAGACCACATACATAAAAAAAGTTCTTCTTCATACTTTTCTATAATTAATTGATTTGCAAAAGTAAACAAAGAATCCGATTTATCAAACACTATTTTTATGAAGCATTTTTTGCCAAAGTATTTGCAAGTTTAAAAGTTTTTCCTACCTTTGCACCCGCAAAACAGAAATGATGCCTCTTTAGCTCAGTTGGCCAGAGCACGTGATTTGTAATCTCGGGGTCGTTGGTTCGAATCCGACAAGAGGCTCAATAAAAGAGAAAGGATCAGCAATTGCTGATCCTTTCTCTTTTATTGAATTAATTTCTTTCCGGAACTTACTCCCGAGCTACTCCTCCTTCTTCTTTCTCACGTAATAAGGTACAAAAACAAAAAGAAGGATTTTCCCCACTTTCTTTAAAAACGTATCTAACGAATGATGCTCCAAAATGTCAGAAATATAATTTTTAAATATTCCTTCACCGAACGATTACATATATATTTCATATTATACCGTATTTTATCGGGCATAATCTGTTCTATATATGCCTTGTCGGGATCCGAAGCCTTTCCAAGAATCGTATTTTCATCCACATATTCAATAGAAGCATAATCCGTAATTCCGGGACGTACGCTCAATACCTTTTTCTGGTCATCAGTATACAAATCCACATACTTACGAACCTCAGGCCGTGGTCCCACCAGACTCATATCACCTTTCAGTACATTGAACAACTGGGGTAATTCATCTAATTTATACTTCCGGATAAAATACCCGGTACGGGTTATTCTGGGATCTCTCCCCCCCACCGTTATCAGTCCCTTCTTATCAGCCCCCACACGCATTGAACGGAATTTATAGACATAAAAATCCCGCCCGTATTGTCCCACACGAAGTTGTTTATAGAAACCGCCTCCTTTACTTTCAAGGCAGATGGCTATATAAAGAAAGAGAAAAATGGGAGAAAGCAGAAGAATTCCCAAAAGGGAAAAAACAATATCAAAAAAACGAATCAAGAAGCTTATCTGTTTAGTGTTTGTAAATATACTATCTGTTTTCTGCGATTACGGTCGTATAGGCCGCCTTTACAGTATCAATAATGAAATTCAATTTTCCACTATCCAGTTGAGGATATATCGGCAATGATATCTCACCCTTAAAATTCTGATAAGCCTGTGGATAATCATTCATATCATATCCCATCGATTTGAAGAACGACAACATCGGCATCGGTATAAAATGTACATTCACAGCCACTTCACGTTTAGCGATCTCGTCAATCATCCGGTCACGTTGCTCTTCTGTAAAGTCTTTCACACGCAAAGCATAAATATGATAAGAGCTTTCCTTTTCTCCATCTACAGAAGGCGGCACAATAGCCCAGTCACAAGTCGAAAAAGCATCATTGTAAGTATTGAACACCCTCTTCCGCTCCTTCAGTAACTCCGGATATTCCCGTATTTGCGCCAGTCCGATGGCAGCATTCACATCGGCCATATTGATTTTCATTCCGAAACCGACAATATCATAACGCCATCCCCCGGCTTTCGATTTCGAAAAAGCATCCTTAGTCTGGCAGTTCAGGCTCATCATCCGGAGTTCTTTATACAGCTCTGCATTATCGAACGGCTTGGTCAAGTTCAAACAAATGGCTCCGCCTTCGGCAGTAGTCACGTTCTTCACGGCATGGAGTGAAAAGATAGCCACATCAGTTTCGCAACCGGTACGCTGCCGGTTACTGTAACGTGCCCCCAAAGAATGTGCAGCATCATTCATCACCAAGATACGTCCTAATTTTTCTTGCACGGGAGATTCCGCACGGAACAATTTTATCATTTCAGATTCCTGTACCAGTGCCATGATCTTTTCATAATCGCAAGGAAAACCGGCAATGTCTACCGGGATAATTGCCTTTGTTTTAGCAGTAATAGCTTTACGAACAGCCTCTACCGAGATATTAAAATCCATTCCGGAATCCACCATCACCGGTTTAGCCCCGGCATGAAGCACGGCCAATGCCGTTGCGCTATAAGTATAAGCAGGAACAATTACTTCATCTCCCTCCTTCACTCCCAGCCAACGCAACATCATAATAGCTCCTGATGTCCAGGAATTGACACAAAGTACTTCCTTTGCTCCCGAGAAAGATTTTATTTCTTCCTCCAAAGCCTTCACTTTCGGCCCGGATGTGATCCAACCGGAACGTAACGAATCAACGACTTCGTTGATGACCGCCTCGTCAATATAAGGTGGTGAAAATGGTATTTTCATGAGTTATATATTTTATAAGAAAAGTAAAATTAACGAACTGTTTTGTAGATTATATCAAGAACTGATTTAGGCATTAATTTAGCCATAGCATACAGCAAAGCATAACAGTCTTCTTTCCATCCAAACCCCAACATTCTATTGACGCGACGACGTAAGGTATAAATAGATTTGGCATGTTTCCACCCCCGCCTTCTTTCGAAAAAGTTTAAATCTAATCTAAATTTGAATAAGTATTCGGGTACATTGGCAAATTTACATCCACTTTTAAAACCCTTAGCCCACATCATAGTATCTTCTCCAAAGTAAGTGTCTTCCGGATATAAACCAGCTTTCTCAAAATATGAACGCCGAAACATCACAGTAGGATGAATCATACAATCCCGCTTTTTAAATAGTTCCAAACATTCCTCATGGGTTGTCGGCATTTTTTTTCGGAAGTATTCTTTTCCCTCATTATCAATTTCTATTGCCCAAGTACCAAGACAATCAACATCTGAATGTGAGTCCATAAATGCGATCTGCTTTGCAAAACGTTCCGGCATGGAAATATCATCAGCATCCATACGAGCAATATAGGTACAATCTTCCTTTTTCAAGACAACATCTAACAACTCATTTAATGAATAAGCCAACCCCAGATTCTTTTCTCTCGTATTTATACAGATTTGTTCTGTTAACAAATTAGTTACATAGGAAGCTACACCATTTTCTATAGGACCATCACAAATAATATATAAATAAAAAGAAGTATATGTCTGATTAAGCAAACTTTCTATCGCTTCTTGAACTTTCAATAAAGTGTCTTTCGCATACAAAGACATGATAACATATAACATGAATATAATTATATAATATCTTTTTTAAATCTGTTAAACTTAAGATCATAAATTGAATACACTACAATCATAAAAGATGGAATGATACCAACGATACAAGACAATATAGCATTAAGTATATCCCTCTTCCTAAAGGAAGTCTTTGAAATATTCTTTTGAGCAAAAGCGATAGCTGTACTATATTTTTTCTCTTTTAAATAATTATATATAATTTCTTTCCATTGTGCCTGATAAATATCAGCCTGCTCTTGAGTCCCCAATATTTCGATATCAGTGGCAAACGTTTGTAACAACTTCCTCTTCACCTCCAACAAAACATCAGTACGAGGTGTATTTCTTATTCCATCAACACAAATCACTACATCTACATAAGGAAGAATTTCTATTTGATAGAATCTAAATAGACGAATCAAAAACTCCCAATCCTGATGCCGCTTAAAAGAAATATCAAACAACCCCACCTTATTTAATATCTCCCTTTTAATTATTAAAGTAGAACCAGCAGCATAATCAATTTGTGCTGACAACAACTCATAACATGAATTAAAGCAGCCCACGTTTCGACTTACTTTATATATCTTATTTTTATATTTCTTTACGTAATTACAACAAGTACCACCACAATCTGCACTTGAATTTTGTAGAAAATGTATGGCTTCCTTTATTCGATCTTTTAAGAAATAATCATCATCATCAAGAAAAGCAATATACTCTCCTACAGAGTTTTGAATACCTGTATTACGAGCGGCAGAGCCATTCTGATTTGTTTTATGTTTTATATATTTAACTCTATAATCGTTAGCATACCTTTCCATATATTGGATTGTTTCCAATCGATATTTATCACCATCAGAATTGTCATCTACAACCACCACCTCTATATTAGTATAGCTTTGACCGAGTACACTGTCTATAGCTCGTCCCAACATATTGGGACGTTTATAAGTTGGAATAATGACACTAACTAATCCAGAAATCATATTAATCTTACAGCCGTCCATCAACAATTGCTCTGTCTAAGAAGCATTTGACATCAAAAACAACAGAAATATCATTGCCAAGTGCTTTTATATCAATTGTTTTAAACTCATTATGTCCAACCGCCAATATTATAGCATCGTATTTTTTTTCATTAACATTATCAATCATACGAATACCATACTCTTCATACACTTTTTCTGCATTTGCCCAAGGATCATAAACGGAAATATTCTTAGTATACTCTAACAAAGTTGAATATATATCAACAACTTTTGTGTTGCGTATATCAGGGCAATTCTCTTTGAAAGTAATACCAAGTAGTAATATATTAGAATCTTTCACCAATACTCCCTTTTTATTCATCAACTTGATTACTTGATTAGCAACATAATCGCCCATACCATCATTTAATCGCCGGGCTGAAGACATTATTCTTGGTAAAACCCCATACACTTGCGCTTTTTGTATCAAATAATATGGATCAACGCTAATACAATGTCCACCAACTAATCCTGGTCTCAATTTTATAAAATTCCATTTTGACGAAGCAGCCTCAATCACATCATTGGTATCAATATCCATTGCATTAAATATTTTCGCTAATTCATTCATAAATGCAATATTAACATCACGTTGAGAGTTCTCTATGATTTTAGATGCTTCAGCAACTCTGATAGAAGGAGCTTTGTGTGTTCCATTTATCAAAACAGAATTATATACTTTATCTACTATGTCAGCAATTTCTGGAGTAGATCCGGATGTCACCTTCTTTATTTTTTCAACAGTATGTTCTTTGTCACCTGGATTTATTCTTTCTGGTGAATAGCCAGCAAAAAAATCGAGATTAAATTTTAATCCAGATACACGTTCTACAACAGGTAAACATTCTTCTTCAGTAACCCCCGGATACACAGTCGATTCATAAACAACTATGTCGCCCTTTGAAATTACTTTTCCCACAGTTTCACTAGCTGATATCAACGGTGTTAAATCAGGGCGATTATTTCTATCGACCGGTGTTGGTACAGCTATTACATAAAAATTACAATCACGTATATCTTCCAAGTTAGAAGTGCATTTAAAACCACTATCTAAAGCTGATTGTAACAAAACATCAGCAACTTCTAAAGTAGTATCATGCCCCCCCATTAAAGATTCTACTCGTTTCTGATTCATATCAAAACCTATTGTTTGATATTTTGTTGAAAATAAGCGAGCCAAAGGCAGACCTACATATCCAAGGCCAATAACAGCAATCTTCATAATATGATATTTATTTAAATAAGTTGAAATTCATAGAATAAGGAACCAAATCATACAAATGTCCATTAAAACAAATGGTACGGACAAGGTATAATAACAGCACTAAATGAAGGCTGAAATACATACCAATACGCATATGGACATTCTTTATAGATGATATAACGGCTGGAACCAATATGATATACACAAAGAAGAAATAACTATTCATTCGGAGAGTCATTTGAATAAGCACTCCATTAGATTGAAGTAACACTACTAATAATGACAAAAAACAAAAAAGATTCATATTCTCCATTATAAGCTTACTTTTAAAAGAATTAAGCTTATTCCAAAAGATGATAAATAAGATTGAAATGCCCGCAAAAATATAAGTGAATGAGCTTATATGAGTTTCTCGATCTCTTGTCAAATACACAATATATGGAGTATAGGAAATAAGTTTATCTATAGCCAAGCTACCCGCAATAGTCAACAAAAACGCAAGTAATTTGCCTTTCATAGATATAGTCTTATTTAATATATAATATAAAGGAATAAAAACTAAAATCGATTCATGAAAGAAGAATCCTCCCAACAAAAGAGAAACGATATACTTAAATATTTTTTTTTGTTCAATATACTTTAATGCAACAATAAAAACAGCGATTGCTAAGTATTGCCTCATCCCATTAAAAGTTGCAATATAAAACGGAGAAATACAATAATAAATAAAAACTGAAATCCAAACACTGTAATTATATCGTTTAATAACATTATATACCAGTATTTGCATGACAACAGCCATTATAAAAAACATGAATTGATAGCTAGCCCCGATATATCGCAAAAAATCTAGAATCAAGTTAAATCCTAATTCTCGACTTCCATACCCCTCTTCAAGATTATATATTTTCACATAATTAATATAATCGACTCCTACATAATACCTAAACCCAGAGAAAATGGAAAAAAGAATAAATACACAAATTAGAAAAAAGCGATTTTTAGTAACACTTCCTAAAGAGCAAAAGACCAGTAAGAAAAAATATATAAGAAAATAAGGAAACATCGACCTTTACCGCAAACCTTTTATATAGTAATAAAACAAAAAAAGAGAAACTATACCTGACAAAATAAATGTAGCGCACAAACCATAAACAATTGCTATAACACCCCAATATTGATAAAATATAAGTGAGAAAATAATATATAAAAAGCAAAAAGCATAAGTATTATATCCATTCCACTTTGCTTTTCCAACAGCGAGTAATATATTTCCTAATGGATTCCGAAAAATATATGTAACAAATGTTGCAACCATAAACATCTTATACATATATACACAATCATTATATTGTGCCCCAAATAGATTCTCTACCACAAAATCCCCATATATAATCAATAATAAAAAGACTATAAATGAAATAGGAATTACCACTTTCAGATAGTTATAATAATATCGCTTTAAACAATTACTATCCATATAGTTCCTAGATAAATAGCTAAAATCAGAGATCATCAAAATTCCAGGTAGAGTTAAAAGATTAAAAGGTATTATAGTGGCAACCCTAAAACTTGCTATACTGTGTTCCGGTTCATTCAATATACCTAAAAGCAAAGGAGCAATAGAGAAAATAATCTGGTTAGCAATTGCACTAACACTTGTATGTATTCCATATCCCCAATATTCTTTTTTAGAAATCTCAATCGGGTTACTAAATTGTATATAAGAGATTTTTTTCCTAAACAAAAAGAAAGTCAATAACGGTGCTAATATAAGAGCAGTAATATAGCCATAGTTCTTAAAAAACAAAGTCAAGCAAACCGTCAGTAATAATAATATAACAGAATTGTACACGTTTATTTTAGAATAGGTTCTATTTAAATTTACAATTCGGAAATAACTACGCATTGTTTCTAAAATATAAAAGCTATACAATCCTAGACACATATAAACAATTAAAAGCCACTCATTCTTCATACCCTCAGGTAGAAAAAAAGAATAAACAACTATAATAGCAACAACAATTGAAGTATAGTTTATCCCAACCCTTTGAGTATAATAATAATACTGTTTTTTTTTCAAGAATGAATTCACAATTGAACCAAATCTTAACAACGAATAATTCCCTCCAAATCCTGCAATAACGATTGCTATGGCATATATAGACAATACGTAAGATAATATTCCGTATTCTTCTTTAGTAAGTAATTGCACAACAATAATAGAAAGTAGTGCGGCACTTATCTTTACCAAAGCTGTAGAGAAAAAGACAGAAAAACCTCCTCTCTTGATAAAACCTGAAATAAAATCTGAATTAATTCTTTTCATTCAAAAAATCCAATTTATAAAAGGGGCTCTCGGAACAATATAACTGATCAGAATAAAGATTCTGTGCCATTTTTATATACTTAGAATTTATATTTGACATTGCATAATACATCTCTGCATACCAAGCTCTTTGTAAATCACTAGATTGGATGTAATTCAACAGAGATTTATTATTTTCAACAAAGTCAATAGCTCGTTCTAATTTATCCCCTATTTCATTATAGTTTAAAATACTTGTAGTTAGTATCTCTGTTTCCCTATTTTTTTTGTAGAGATTCAGCAATCGAGCAAAATCAACAATGTTGACTAACTGATAATCTATATGCCTATTTAAAACAGATAAATCCCTGGAAATAAAACCATTATTAAAAAAGACAGTAGGAAATACAAGTTTAAAAATTATAGGATGAACAATTTTTTCATATACGCAATCAATCAAAAAAGAATTATGTTGTTCTTTCAAAAATAAATTCAAGCAATAATTATCCATTGCCTGCAATTTATTCATCATTTTTCCTTTATTAGTTAATTCCAATAGTTGATTTATGGAAATAAGACCTTTGTTTATCCAATAGTCTAAATCAAAGTTAAGAAGATGTTCTTTCCTATAGAATTTTAGTAATAGAAGTGTATTCAAAGAATCAATATGAGTATTCAAGGTTAAAGTATTCCTCCAACTCTTACCTGCCACTTTTGATCTAATATGTGAAAAGGGGGTTTTTCCACCATACTCACTTGAATCATGGCAAAACCAAATACCTTCTTTCCATTCAAAAAAATATTTAAATTGTTCATTTGCTATGATTCTGATATTTTTATCTGTATCAAATCCATCTTCACAAGCATACAACAGCGTTCTCAATGCAGAATTTGTCGAACGAAATTGTATATCATAATCTCCTGTAAAGCTACGATGCAATAGTTTTCCATTACCCCAAGTTATACGTCTATCAATGGCTTCTATTATTCTTAATTTATAATCAGAAAGAGATTCTTTTTGAGATTTCTCTATCTCACATAATGCATAAAACATACTTTCCCCACTCATCTCAAAACACCAATCGGATCCTAAACTTCTTGTAATTAGAAACTTTCCATCTAAAGTAAAAATCTGTTTAAATTCTTCGGGAAAACAGATATCACCTATAAGTGACAAACACATTCTTTTCATTTCAGCTGAGTATAAATAGTGTCCCTCAATTCATTTTGTCGTTCCTCAGTAATTATTTCACCTCTAGTAATTAAATCAATAAATTTCTCATTAGGAGCATAAAGAATTTTACGCTGCTCGCATTTATCAATATATTCACTAATAGTGGAAACAACTCTTGCAGGATTTCCTGCTACAACAGAATTAGAAGCTATGTCTTTAGTGACAACACTTCCTGAGCCTATTATCACATCATCACCTACTACAACTCCTGGTAAAATAATACTATTAGCTCCTAAAAAAACACGATTCCCTATTTTAGTCCTTTGTACTCGATACTTACCTGTATGCCAAAGAGTACTAGCATCATGTGCCAATATAATAGATCCTGGTGCAGAAATAAAATCATCACCTATTTCCACTAGTTCTGGAAATAATGTATCAATTAAAGAGTTACTGTAAAAACGTTGGCCATGCTTAAATCTCACTCTAGGAGGATAAATTAAATGATAGACCTTCTTAAAAACTTTCTTTATTATCATATCTTTTCATGTACAAATCCAGCCAATCGTGAATTACATTATTCCATCTAAACTTGTCTATTATTATATCTGAATTCTTACAAGTGAGCTTTTTATAAGGAACAAATTTGTTCAAAACATCATGTAATTCATTTGATATTAATTCCAAACAATCTATTTTCCTATAAAAAACGCCCCACTGATCTAAACAATCATAAGGTAACCACGAACCTGTTATAACTATATTCTGCGCACTTAAATGTTCTAACATCGATCCAGAAAGCATATCTGTAGGTTGTAGCTGAATAAAAATATCAGATGCAACTCTTAAATGTGCAATATCTTCATCAGACAAAAATTGTTCAATTACATTATAATGAAACTTCGAATTAAGAACTGTTTTTTTTATTATACCAATATATTCGGCATCTTTGGGATAGGTTACAGGTAAAAGAAATTCTACCTTATCATGAAAGGGAGACAGCAAAGGAGATCGTTCTATATTCTCTATAATATCAATATGATGTTGTAACCTACTAGCATTATATCCAATAGTTATTACTATTTTGTCTGCACATAATCCTATTTTAGATTTACTAATTCTTGCATTTGCACCACTCCTTAAAATCGAAATCAAACTTTCTAAAGGTTCCAACCCAAAACGACATAAAACGATCTTGGAAAGAAAAGAACTCTTTTGATAACAAGCTTTAAATTCTTCTATAACTTTATCCGATGCAATAGTTATATGATCTGCTCTATTAAATAGCACAGTCATATTTTTTTTCCTATCTTCCGATGCACGTAAAAAATCACTTCCCCATATTGAAACAATTAACTTTCCACGGATATATTTCGAAAAGAACCTAATATCTCGTACTATTATATTCTCAACATAATGAATATGAACTACATCATAAAAATCAAGTCTTTTAATATATTTACGAAACAATATATGTTGATAAAGAACTTTTAAGAAACGATTTTTTTGAAAAAAAGACGGTACTATTAAAGCATAAATATTATTATAAAATTTATCAGAAGGAAAAAAGAGATCTGAACTATCTTGAGAAAGAATATCAATTTCTAAATCTGAATTAAGATAAACTTTTTTTAGAGTCTTCACATAATTGTATATAAACTGATGACTTCGATTTCCAATTATTAGAACCTTCATGCCTATAATAATTGACTATTTATTAATAATTGAGAAATACTCATTCCAATTACCTACATCAATCCAAGATTTTTCACTAACAGGAAAAACCCCTATTCTTCTATTTTCTTTTCTTAGTTTATCTATTAGAGAAGTTATATGATAAAATTGTCCTTCTGGAATCTCATCCAATAAGTTGGGTTCAAGAATATACAGTCCCGTATTTATCTTAAAAGTCAAGTCAGGCTTTTCTACGATTGAATCTAACAGACCATTTTCCTTAGTATAAAGAACGCCATAAGCTATTGGATAATTTTTAAGAGCCGCAACAACAGTCAATTCATTTTTATTTTCTTTGTGATACTTCAGTATCTGACTGTAATCTTCATTAATTATAATATCACAATTGGACACAAAAAAGGTAGTGTGTATTTTATCTCTCATTAATGTTAAGCTACCAGCAGTTCCCAAGGGCACATTCTCTTGAAAATAGTTTATTCGATATGACGAATCTTTGAGAGTAGAAAAATAATGTTTGATAACATCTGCTTTATAATTTACAGAAACATAAAAGTTATTACTTCCACATTTAACAAAACGATCCATAATATCCTCCATAAAAGTTTTCTCTCCAATAGGGATTAATGGCTTAGGAATAATATTTGTTAACGGTTTTAAACGTGTTCCCTGCCCACCTGCCATAATAACAATAGGTAAATCAAATTTCTCAGTAGAAAAAGGCGCTTCGTTTTGAAAGAGTTCTTCCCACATAATAATGCGAACCATATTCCCAGAATAATCTATAACAGGACAAAACTCCATTCGATATTTCAACATCAGCTCTTTTATTTCTTTCTCTGACTGATCAATATGAGCTATAGTTATATTCTTCCTAATTATGTGAGATACAGCAACGTCTAAAGGTATATTAGAAATAATAGCTCTCTGAATATCCCCGATACTTAACAAGCCTTTAAACTTACTTTTACTATAGACAACTAATAACTTTTTATTAATTGAATCCATTTGTTTTAAAGCCGATAAAATAGAGTCCTGCTCGTCTATAATCAAATATTTACAATCCATCGTGTGTTTTTATTTTCAAGATTGCGGGATTACCCGAATAAATTCCCTTTTCCAGAATATCCTTACGTACTACCGAACCCGCACCGATGATACAACCGGAAATGATGGATGTACCATTCACCATTACCGACTGGCTGCCCAAAAAAGACCCTTCGCCGACCTTGCAATCTCCATTAACCATAGCACCGGTTGATATATGACAATTGTCACCGATCAGGGCATCATGCTCCACATTTACAAAAGTATTGATGATACAACCACTGCCAATCCGTGCACCGGCATTCACAAAGGCATGATGCATGACCACAGTACCCGCACCGATCTGAGCATGTCTGGAAACATAAGCGGTGGAAGCAATCAGGGTACCAAAATGTCCGCCGGAAGTTTGTATTTTATCATGAATCTTCAATCGTAGAGAAGATTCCTTTATAAATCCGACAGTAACAATAAAATCAGCCTGATCCACAAATAAGGGGATATCATCATCAGTACCGAGAACAGGATAGCCTAAGATGAAATGGCCGACATTTTCCGGAAGATCCAATATACCCAGGATGGAATGCCCCATACTCTCAGCGACATCAATCACCGACTTGCAATGTCCGCCGCCACCGACTAAAATTAAAGGCTTCATACTCCCAAACGAACACTACTTGGTATATTCACAACTCTTTCTTCCAACCACACAGTATTCTCCAAACCATCCGTCTCACATCCCCGAAACATCTCAAGTCTGTTCATCAATTCCCAAACGGGGCGGGTCATTACACCATGGTCATTCGTATATTCAAGGAAAGATTGTTGGGCCCGACGGTCTTTCAGAAGTACAGCGTTCAACCAATAGTTAGAACGGCTGTTCGCAGGCTCAACAACAAACTCAACATCAGGAATACGAGAGAAAAACTCACGGTACCGTTCCGCTGTCTCACGTTTATTGACAACATACCTGTCAAGATTCTCCATTTGGGCACAACCCAATGCGGCATTGATATTAGGCATACGGTAATTGTAACCGATATGGTCATGAACAAATGCCCAACGGTGCGGAACTTTGGCCTGGGTCGTCAAATGTTTGGCAAACTTGCCCAACTCTTCGTCCTGGAAAAGCAACATACCCCCACCACCGGTGGTGATCGTTTTATTACCATTAAAACTGATGGCTCCCACTCTTCCGAAAGTACCCGTATGACGGCCTTTATAGAAACTGCCGATACTTTCGGCCGCATCCTCGACAAGTTCTATATGATATTCGTTGCACACTGCCGACAATTCGTCAATCTTCATAGGATGCCCGAACGTATGCATAGGAACACAAGCCTTGATACGGCGTCCCGTCTTCTTATTATAACACTGCCCATTCCTTACTTCCGCATGCGTAGACAACCACCTTTTTACAGCAAGAGGAGAAAGACCCAAAGTATCTCTATCCACATCAAGAAATACAGGATGTGCGCCAATATAACTGATGGCGTTACAGGTAGCGATAAAAGTAAGAGCCTGAGTTAAAACTTCATCATCACGCTCAACACCGACAAGAAGCATACCCATGTGCAATGCATTAGTACCACTCACACAGACAACAGCTCTTTTTGAGCCGGTATAGGAAGCAACCTGCTCCTCAAAGCGATCGACAAACTTGCCCACACTCGAGACAAAAGTAGTATCAATGCATTCTGCAAGGTATTTTTTTTCGTTACCGATAAATAAAGGAGCGTGCAACGGAACAAATTCATCCGTACCAAACAAGCTATGGATGAAAGTAGTTATATTATTATACATACTTGTAAACATTACATTTTCTGATCCAGATTCTTTCCTTTCTCCACGTGTTCAAAATTGGGAAGGAATCTTTTAAGTGCAGTCACGATATCAGACTTATGGCAATCCGGAAGGGCAAAGAGGGACTCCAGCTCATCAAAGAAGGAATCCAATTCAGACAAAGGACGTTTACTGACATCCTCAATCACGCCCAAAGAAGAAAAACGTTCCAGGTTCAACCGCTCACCGGGCACATAGAACTCTTCGTAGCCTTTCTCACCCGTGGTATCACTTTCAAAATAAACAACAGGATATATCTTGCTGTCATCCGGCATTTCGGCAGCGTATCTTCTGGCTTCTTCATCTGTAGCACACTCTTTCTTTTCATAGCCCAGAGTACGGAGGAAACGGTCACAGATAGAAGAAAAAGTGATCATCTTTTCCTCACCTAACTTTGGAAAGAAAATCTCTCCGTTATTCCCAAGAATACAGGCAAGCATACAGATCTGGCCGCTTTCCTCAGGTGAAACAAAATAACGTTTCACGTCATTGGGGGCAGCCAAAGGCTGTTTCTTCATGATACGGTCAATAAAACCGGCCAATAAAGAGCCGTTAGAAAAGGCAACATTGGCAAAGCGGGCAGTAGTGACTTTAAATTTAGAGGAGTAGGCCATTATCATATCTTCCATGATACGCTTGCTGGCACCCATTATATTCACAGGATTGGCAGCCTTATCCGTAGAAACACAAAAAAAGTGACGGGGAGGAAATTCCGATAAAAGATCAAGCAGTTTCTTGGCTTTTATTACATTATTTTCAATCAGAGCCTGTACCGAATATTCATCTTTCTCACTCCGTACATGCTTGTGTGCCGAAAAGTTGGCTACAATATCAAAACCCTGCTCCTTACGGAACATCCGCTCGAAGATGGGATCTGCAAAGTTCAAGGTATAAGTACGATACTCTTCCGGAATATGCAGCCCATAAGTGGAACGCAAATCACGGGTAAGTTCGGCCAATCCATTCTCGTTTAAATCGATCACAACAAGTTTGGAAGGCTTAAAAGGAAGAATGGCTTTTATATAGGAAGAACCGATAGAACCGGCACCGCCAATTACCAATAAACTCTTACCTTCAACCTCCTGGCGAAGACGATCACTGTTTGCTGCAATATCGGGAGCAAACATGCTGGAACGACGAAAAGTGATATTATCGCCAATAAAATTATCTACATTAAGCATATTTTATATTATTCATCAAAAATGCATATAATCAGTCTTCTATCTCGCTACATGGATAGCTATTCTCTTCCATTGTCTGCAATGTTTCCATCACTTCCAATTCTTCTTCTGAGAGCGCCCTGCTTTTCCAGCCATCCATTATTTGATGTGCTTCTTGTGCCAAATCTTCCTCGAATACCTCGCCATAGCAATATGTCAGCAATTGACATTTTAATAGAGAAGCGGGAAGATGATCTAACACAGCAAAAGAGCGATCTAAAATGCTTTGTATCTTAGATTCTTTGTCGCCATCATTGTAAATGGTAGCATTATAGCCCATTAACAGGGATAAACAAATCGCTGCTTCTTCCTCAAAAGTGGCACCTTTCATAGAGAAAAGGGCTTCGGACAAGCGAAAAACTTCGGTGTTCAGTTGACGGAAATGATCGGTATAGATGGGAGAGCCATCCGTACCAAGATAAAGCAACTCACGGGCAATGTGTTGCAGATTTTGGACTTGATTCATATAATTTTGAAATTACGAATTACGCTGAAAGAATACGAAGGTAACTTTTAGGTACTTTGACACTGGCAGACAGAACCCCATGAATGCGGATCACCACATAGGTGCGATTGGCAAGGCTGGATAACTCACCTTCGATACCACAAAACTCTCCTTTGACAACCTGTACTTTTGTACCCACGGTAAGAGGAAGGTCGTCAAAAGTTACATTTTCCGGAGCTAAATCCATCACAAACTTAAAGTCCTCCATCTGCTTGTTGGGGACGATGAGCAAAGTATGGGTATAAAGATCCTTCATATAAAATAAAGGAACGTGATCATCCTTCGTGATGGACCAGGCACGCTCTTTGGTAGTCCGGACAAAAATAAGATTCTTGATAACAGGAACTTCTACCCTACGACGACGATATTTCAGTTGGCGAATGACAAATTGTGTAGGAAGAAAGTATTCTATTCCAAGCTTTTCTAAAGCATTACGAATAGCAAACTCCTGATCCTTCTTTGTCCGAGCGGCAAACCAATACTCCTGTTGTTCAGACATTTATTGTTGGAAATTAAAACTCGATAGGTTACTTTCGGGTGCGCTACGCGGTTTGGACGAGACATCTTTTCTCATTCAAACCGTAAGTATTTCCGAAAATATTTATAGTGGTAAAACGGACGAAATTGTTTCAAAAAACGTTCGTCATTTGAAACACCTTTTTTTGACCTTTTTGAAAAATCCCGTTCTTATGAAAAAAAATATAGATAAAAACACTATTTTTTATTCATAACTCTTTCATTATCAGTAGTGTGTTTTAGTAAAAAAGAGAAAAAAGCAATTTATTTATAAAAATATTTTGTTGTTATAAAAATGTGCCTTACCTTTGTGTTTATAAACGAACGTTTTTTGAAACAATTTCCCCCTATTTTTTCTATAAATTCTACATAACGTATATGTCTGTAGCCCAATAATAGGTATCCCACCCTCCTATCACTTACACACAAGATTTTCTCCTCTTACGCGCGCGTAAGCACATCTGCTTTTCAAAAAAATACAATATATTTGCCGGAATTATATAAATTATTCAAGTTTCGGAAGTGTAAACCCTCGTTTATAGTTGACAAAAAAGCAAGTACCCCAACTTTCGCCTGAAAAGTCCATCCGTGAGGCGGAGAAGCGAATTTCAGACTTAACCATCTGAAAAACAACATCTTTAAAAAGTAAGATTTCTGTTCTTAAAAGCTTTGTTTTAACATAGAGTTAAAGCTTGTTCTTTGGATGCGAATAACAAATTCTTTAAATGCAAAAGATTTGTTATTTGCGCATAAGAATAAGACAGTCTAAAAAAAGCGTTAACAATGTTAATTGAAGAAAGGTATAAGGATGAAGATACCGGTTCAGACGGCATAAATTCACTTCTAAGACTTGGGTGCACTCGGAGCAAATGCGATGAATGTATAACGGAAAGAGATTCACCACAGGGTTTCACAGAGTTTCACAGAGTAAAAATGATGAAGAATAAAACTCAGTGAGACTCTGTGTGACTCTGTGGTAAATCATTCTCCTTTTGCCTTCATCAGTTTTCCGGCTTTGAGGTCAATATAATAAAGCATTCCCCGGGCTATCTCCATACGTCCGATTTCCTTGTCCGGAAATTCGGCTAACAGCCCCAACAAATCGCCCGTCTCGGGGTCATAGCGCTGTATCTTCCCGCTCTTTTGTACTGACATCAGGAGCTCTCCGCCATAGGACAGCAGTCCCAAAGGCTGTATGGCGTCGTACTTAAATACGGCATCGGAAGTGATGTGTGTCTCTTCGCCGAACACAATCTCCATTTTTGAGGGAGTAAACACTTGCAGGCTTTTGTTGTACCAGTCGGTGAGGTACATGCGCCCGTTATGCTCCGCCATGCCATGAATGCGGGGCTGATAGTCATATCCAATTCCTTCGGGTACCTTTACCTTTCCGATCCAGGGGACACGAAACGCAGGCTCGGTAACAGCTTCATAAATCCAATAACCGCGAATGGTATTTTTATCACGCACCATCAGCCTATCGCCGCATTCGCGAAGACCGTAACAATGAGTCATGCTGTAAATATCGTCACCCCACTTTCCATCCGAACGCCCGATGGCATTGACGAACTGAAGGGTACGACGGTCGAAAATGTTAATACGGGAGTTGTACATGCCCACAAAAATATAACGGTCCGAAACAGCCATATCTCCTATCTCAGCGTTAAATGTCTCTTTAGTATCTTTCCGCATCCACGAATCGATGCGTCCGATCAGCTCGCCTGTCGTCAAGTTCAACAAAAGAACAGAACGGTCGGCGGCATTATTGTTGGCAACAAATAATGTATCCCCTTTGACCCGTACGGACCGGGGAGTAAAATTGGCCGGAAGCACTCCGGGAATAATCACTTCGCCGGCATCGGTAAACGTGGTATAAACCGGTTCTTCAGGAGAGGTATTGCCTTTATCAGCCGGTTCTTCGTCCTTGGAACAGGATACACAACAGGCAGCAGACAGCAATAATAACAGATATAAAAATTTTAAATTCATGTTTACTTAATTTTTTGAATTTCATTCACCACAGGGCTTCACAGAGTCTCACAGAGTTTTGTACTCTATATTTTCACTCCGTGAGACTCTGTGATCCTCTGTCGTGAGCTTTTTTAGTCCAACTCGGATATTTCAACAAACATCACTTTTCCCTGTATCAGGCGCGGAGCGTTCGCGTTCCGACCTGAAAGATAGAACATATCGTTATGGAAAAAGAGGCGTCCCGGAGTACCGAATCCCATTCCTCCGGCAAAAGAAGAGTAAGCGTCCTTCTCCTCTCCGGTGAGGAGATTTACTCTTACGATACGGTTATTGGCACAGACAACGTACATTTCATCCTGAAAGAATCCCATACTCAACGGCTTGCTTTGCATACGGTAGGAACGGACAAAGCGGACCGGCTCTCCTTTCGTGGTGACGGTGGAGGGATCGATTACGAGGATACGCGAACTTTCATAGTCCGATACGTAAATAAGTTCCTTGTAACGTGCCACGGTCTCGAGGTTAAATCCATTGTTGGAAGTTGTGCTGTCGATGTTCTGGGCAAACACGGGGACCTTGAAACGATTTTCCGGTGTACAGTCCGAAAGCTGTACCACCTTGATTTTTTATTTATCACGAATAAACAGTTTGTCACCGGCTACTTCGGCAGACTCGCATTGCAACAACGAGCTCGACTGCCAGCCTGTACGCCCGATAGTGGTTACATACGTATAATCGTTCCGGCGAAACATGTCGATCCGGGAAGAGCGGTTCACCACAAAAATATAATCGCTGTTGACGGCTACATCCATCACTTGATTATCGAACTTTTCAGCTTTTCCGTCATACGTCCAACCTGTCAACGAGTAAAGCAATTCGCCGGTGGAGGCACGAACAATCCGGACACCATCCGATCCGTCGGCACGGTTGGCTATAAAAAGGGTATCACCCGAACGGCGCATTCCCACAGGATTATAGCTCTGTGTACCTACACCGATAGCTGCCGCATCCAGCTCTTTCTCAAAAGTCAGTGTAAGGATGGAATCGGTAGTGAAACCGAACCCCGGCATATTGTTTTTATCACATGCGGCAAAAGTGAGCAACAAAGTCGCCACTACCATAAAAATGCTGTATCTTTTCATCATAACTCTATGTCGTGATTATCGGCATCGTTGATACCGGGGTTATAATCATTGTAACTCTTGAATGGATTGATGACATAAGGCAACATCCGGTGTTTCATCATGTAACGATATACTTTCGGCACAATCTCGTCGGGCATCGATCCATAACACAAGCTGCTGGAATGGCCGTAACCCAGACAGTGTCCCAATTCGTGAATCCAGACATGAAGCACCCAATTGCAATCTATCGCTACCCGGTTCTGGTAAAAGAAGCCCGAAAGATATTCCTCACGCAATCCCAGTGCGTTTCCTCCGCCAAGTCCGGCGATTCCGGGTCCGGTGACTACTCCGAACACCAGACTTTGCTTATTCAGAATGGATTTCAACAATCCCTCACGGTCAATCTCCTTCCCTGCATCGTTATGGATGCTGCCTTTATAATTCATCAATGAATCACGAAAAATTCCGGAACTGAACATAACGGCCATATTTACCGCTGAAGTGGCATAATAACGGGCTGCATTGGGCGTCATCACTCCCCAGTTACCACTACCGTATTTTCCCATCTGAATGCGGGTCTTCATCTTGATGGTTTTCAACATATCGAATACAGAATCGTTGCATGTAAGCAACAGTTCGTACTGATCGGGAGAAAGCAAAGCCAGATTGTTGACACGGACAAGCTTGCCGCTTTTGGAGGGATAGACTGCCTCGCCCATCTTCAGCGGAGAATCCAACCGGATGTTGTAAAAGCCCGGAACTTCTTCAAACTGCATCAGATGGATGGTATCACGCAAATGGGGCATCGTAAGCCATACGGAGACTTCTTTGAAATCGTGAGCCATACCATTGAACAGGCGGAGCTTTCCGTCTGTCATCGATACATTAAGCGGTTGGTTCACATAAAAGGCACGATCGGCCGAAACAATGTCATCAACGCTCTCACCATCTTCAAACATCTGTTCTCCCTGATTGAGAAACTCCTCTGCCGAAATTTTAGTCAAGGCAGGCGGTGTGCCAAAGGCATTGAGAATGTCAACGGTATCATCATCCTGGCAAGCAAACAGAGAGAGTGCCAGAAGCGAAATACCTAAAACTTTCTTTTTGTTCATAGTGTAGGGTTTATTTGTTTTTTGAGGGCGCAAAGATAATACAAAAAGAGAAAATGCAAATAAAGGTGTCCAAATACTGTCCGCCAATCGACAGAGAAACCGCATCTCAAATAAAAACAGGCAAATCTTATCCGATCCCAAACGATTCTTTGTAAATTTGCACATACTTATTTATTAGACAAAACATTATGAAAAAACTCTTTTTATGGGCACTGTCAGCCTTGTTAACCTTTCCGGCAGCTGCTCAGGACTTCGTCCCCGAAACTTCGTTTTACGGCGAAAACTACTGGACTCCCGACACACTGGGTAATCACCGTGCCGTTGTTTCAATGAATACTCCCGCCACCGTAGCGGAAGCTTATATCCCCTGGCGCAGACGCGACGCCAATCCCGAACAGAAAGGGATTATTGTGATAAATGCTTCTACCGGCAAAGTAGTGGACAATGTACTTCCGGTGGAAATCAACCGTGAGTACGGACGTATCCGGTTCGATGCCAGTACAGGTACAGGGAATTACTATGTATACTATCTGCCCTACCATACATCGGGAGGTCCATACCCCAAAGTGAACTATCCGAAGCAACCTGACAGAGCCGACGCACAATGGAAAGCAATCTGCAGTTCCACTCCGGGAACAAAGGTGACCCGGGCCAAACTGGTCAGATTCGAGTCGTTAGGCAGTTTCAACAGCTTCTATCCGATGGAAATCATTGCCACAGCAAAAGAGAAACAGGCATTGGCAGAAGCCAATAACAATAAACCGTTCCTGCTGCTGCCCGAAGACCGTAAGTTCCCTATCCGTATGTTCGACGATCTCTCGTACCGTCAGGTAACCCAAGGAGCCACCGGTGAATTTTTTGGTGAAGCAGACTTAAACGAATATTATGTATTGCAACTCGGACTATGGGCTTTCAAGAATCCGGTGAACGGGGTCAAAGTAACCTTCACCGACCTGAAAGGTAAAGACGAGATGATTCCGGCATCGGCCATCACTTGTTTCAATACGGAAGGGACCGACTGGATAGGGCGCCCGATGCATCCGGAAGTAAACGTGGGCAAGGGGCGTGTACAGCCGCTTTGGATAGGCATTCAGATGCCGGAACATGCCGGCAGAGGCATTTATAGCGGTAAAGCCATTGTCAGCGATTCATCGGGAGCCTCTCAGGAGGTAAAGATCACGATCAACCTGTCCGACAATGTGTTGGTAGACAAAGGAGACAGTGATTTGTGGCGTTTGTCACGCCTGCGCTGGCTGAATTCACAATATGCCGTAAACGACCAACTGGTGAAGCCGTTCATTCCGATGACGGTGACAGACAACACAATCAGCGTATTGGGACGAAGCGTCACTGCCGGCGAACTGGGGTTACCGGCTTCCATCCGGAGTTATTTCACCGAAGAGATGACCTCCGTTGGCAAAGAAGCCAAAGACATTCTGGCAAAACCGATGGAGCTCGTCATCCGCCGGAATGGAAAACAACTGCCCGTCACCATCACTTCACCGTTGAAATTCGGCAAGAAGGAAGACGGGATTGTTAGTTGGACAGCTGCCGGGAAGGCCGGATCACTCGATGTGACGGTACATGCCAGCATGGAGTTCGACGGTTTCATGAGTTATCAGATTAAAGTAAAAGCAACCGAAAACACATCGGTAGATGACATAGCTCTGATGACTTCCATGCCGGCAACAACTGCCAAATATCGTTTGGGAATGGGATATGAAGGTTCTCTGCGTCCTAAAAGCGACCGATGGAAATGGAATGTGGAACGCAATCAGGAAGGTTTCTGGTTCGGCGACGTAAACGGTGGAATGCAATGCCTGTTCCGTGCGGAAAACTACCGCCGCCCGCTGAACACCAATTTCTACAAAATGCAACCGCTGAACATGCCGCCATCCTGGTTCAACGACGGCAAAGGAGGTATCAGCTACCGGGAACAAGGGAAACAAGTGGATATCGAAACCTACAGCGGAAAGCGGACCATGACCAAAGGAGAAGAGCTGAACTTCGACTTCCTGGTGCTGGTGACACCTTTCAAACCGATAGACACCATGAAGCAGTGGACCGATCGCTACTATCACGGTTACCAGCCTGCCGAAAAACTGAAAGAGGGTGATGCGCATGCTTATCAGGCGGTAGACGTAGTAGCCGAAACCGGAGCGAACGTCATCAACCTGCATCACGGCAATGCAGTCAACCCGCATATCAACTATCCGTTCTTCCGTCCGGCCTTCATGAAGCAGTACGTTGACGAATCGCATGCCAAAGGTTACAAAGTGAAAATCTACTACACCGTAAGGGAGTTGAACAATCACGCACCGGAGCTTTTTGCCCTGAAAAGTCTCGGACACGAGATCTTCTCTCCGGGCAAAGGAGGAGGATATGCATGGTTGCAAGAGCATCTGGACGGTGACTACATCGCCGCATGGTTTGTAGATGCCTACAAAGATGCAGCCATCGTGAATACCGGCATTTCACGCTGGCATAATTTTTACGTGGAAGGGCTGAACTGGCTGACAAAGAATGTAGGTATCGACGGTGTATATATCGACGATCTGGCTTTCGACCGCAACACCATGAAACGTATCCGCCGGGTACTGGAAAACAATCGTCCCGATCCGCGCATCGACGTTCATTCCGCCAACCAGTTCAATCCGGCCGACGGGTACATCAACAGCATCTTCCTCTACATGGAACACATGCCTTACCTGGACCGTCTTTGGTTCGGCGAATACTTCAAATACGAAAAATCACCGGAATACTGGCTGACAGATGTTTCGGGTATCCCCTTCGGCATGATGAGCGAAATGTTACAGGACGGTGGCAATCCTTACCGGGGTATGCTATACGGCATGACAGCACGCGAACCGATGGAGTCCGTCCCTTCACAACTCTGGAAGGTATGGGATGCTTTCGGTATCAAGGACAGCCGGATGATGGGGTATTGGGTATCATACAATCCGGTGAAAACAGGACGCAGCGATATTCTGGCCACTTCGTTTGTCAAAGACGGCAAAGTGATGATAGCCATTGCCAGCTGGACAAAGAAAGACAGTGAGGTGAAACTACAAATTGACTGGGAGAAACTGGGGATAGACCCCGACAAGGCAAAACTGACGGCACCTGCTATCAAAGGTTTCCAGGAAGGATTCACACTGTCAGCCAAAGATAAAATCAAAATACCGAAAGACAAAGGCTATATCTTTATTCTGGAGTAAAGATAGATAAAACCAATGAAGGTGTGTCGAGAATGTCTCCATGCGGAATTGACATTTTCGACACACCTTCATTTAAAATATGATTGACACCTTCAGCAAAGCTCACAAAGCATATCCGAATTTACATTTTCACTTTTTGAGTATCCTCTTTAAATAGTCGACATCCAACAATAAATTCACAGTCTCAAACTTTCCTTTATAGAATACAGCCCAGTTATTGAAAACGCAGGGCAATTCCTTTGCTTTTTGTAACGTATCCACTTGAATGAAAGATACGGGAACGTCATTCATTTCGCAATACTGTTTTATTATTTCAATGTTTTGACAGATATAGGGACATTGCATATCATAGTAAATCGTCAGTTCGTTGCTTTCAATCTCCTGCTTCTTTACATTTTGCGCAAACCGGGGTATTGTTCCGTCAAAAGAAAGCGCAAGCAATTCATATCCGTTATCAGTAGTATCAACAACTTCAAAACCGAACTTCTTCGCAAATGATTGGTCAGAAAGCCAGGATTTTTGTTTTTTTGCTCCCAGCATACAAATACCGGATTTACCCTTTGCTTTGGCATCAGCCAAACAATACTCCATCAATGACTTTGCATACCCTTTTCCTTTGTAACTACCTAAAACCCATAAGCAATATACGTAATAATAGTTATCACCGGTTATGGGGACCCAAGCTGTTTCAAGGGGAGCATATTCGATAAAAACCGTAGCCTTTGCATTCAATTTTCTAAAGACGTGACCTTCATTCAGCCGGTCAGAAAGCCATCGCCGCTTTGCTTCAATACCCTGATGTGGCTTTTTACTGCGGATAATGCAACATAAATGCTCACCGGCAAGGTTTTCTGTTGTCAAATTTACAAAATCAGTATCCATACGCACCCTCACTTTAAATTTAGATATTATCAACCAACTAACCGGGATAGTGCCACTTTATGACTATTATTAATAAATCACAAAGCACCAATGTAGTGAATTTAAATGAAGAAACTTCACTGAGGGCTTCCTTCATAAAAAATAATTTTATCACTGTCTTGGTTCTGCATAAACGATATAGCGTGCCGAATCGTCTTCGTCAAGTAATAAAACCGCATTGGCGTTATCTGTAACCCATATAGCGCACGGATAGGCATTCGGATATACCTTTTGCTCGGAAAACAGTTCCTTATATAATCGAAAGATCTTTTGCTTATCCTTTTTATCTTCGTAAGTAGGTTGCGAATAGAATGAACAGAAGTAGTTATAAAGCACATCATAACTTTGGCTCAGATATTTATCGCTTGTAACATTAAAGTATGCAACTTCCACTGATGGGACACCAGCATTAAACCGATAAGTAGTCATCAAATCAGGGTTACTGCCGATAACATCGGCATAAGAAGTCCACGCCTGTGAAGTATTAGTCACATCCTTCCAATTAAATCCCAGAAAATCTTTATCATTAATGATAGTAACCGAAAGTATGTCTTGGTAAAGCACCTTATTATCCTTCCATGCTGTAAGGCAAGTTTCATAATCTCCGGGAAATATAAAGCAGTGCCCCCACTCCATAACCAAATGGCTCTTAACTACTCCTTCTCCACTTTCACGTTCATACAACCGATAGCTGCCTTTCTGTCCATTCACTGTCCAGACTATTGAATCGCATACCTCTGACAGTAATCCCATCGTTATAGATTGCGAACCATCATTTGTTAGATAAAAATCCATACGGTCAAAAACATTTTTCCTATTCCCTTTTTTAAGTGCAAGGTGAGGCATCGGCGCTTTGGTCACTTCCACTTTTATCGTGGCAGTCTCTCCTGTTTCATGATCGGTAACGATAATATCGGTTTCTCCATCACGCTTACCTGTAATTTTGATATCAGAGGCTTCCGTATTTCCACCCCATGTATAAACAGCATCAGCCACTTCACCATCAGTTATATCCAATGTCGTGTTTTCATGGGCCGTCAGCTTTACAGATTCACTACCGCCCAATATGATTTTGCATGAATTTACAGTCAACTCCAAATGGTAGGCAGATTCCGTTTCTTCATTGTTGCAACCAATAAGATTAATTGTGCACAAGAACAACAGTAGTAGTTTTGATAACTTTTTCGTTTTCATTTTTTTTATGGTCTTTTTTACCTTTCATGAAAGTACTTGCAAATATAAGAAAAATGCAATACACTCTACTATGTACTGCATTTTTATATGTCTTACGACATATTATACGGAAATATGGAATCCTCATCTGTCGGATATGCTCAAATGGCTTGTATATGGATTTGGAGGATTGTGTCCTATTATCAATTCTGCAACTTGCTCCCTAATTTTTTTTGCTGCAATAGTGTGGAAAGAATGAATTTATTGGTCCCCAGATTGGAATCCAACAAAGAAAAATCCCTTGAAAGCACTTGACTTTCAAGGGATTTAAAGTAATGTTCGAGGTTCCTGGCGAACCTCTTTTTCTTTATTTTCCTTTTTTATTCGATAAAGAAGAAAATTTATATATATCTAAAGATCAGGACTTTATTTCTTTCACAAAGAAAATAAAAGAAAATAAGATAAAAGTTTGTAGTACCAATGTAGTACCAAAATAAAAAAGAAACTCTATATTTGTAGTACCAATGTAGTACCAATTTTAATTTCAAAAATATGCCAGCAACATTCATTTTAAGAACGGATAAAAACGAAGGATATGCCACTTTATATGCTCGCATACAAACCAGGGTGCCAAAGATTAATATTAGGGTCTCTACCGGATTGGAAGTCGATATAAAGGAATGGAATAAATCACTAACTGGCGCAAAAGCACTAACGGCGTTCAGGAATGGGAAGGGGAAAGAACTATTTCTTAAACTTGATGCGATTTCCTCTATGATTGACGCTTTTATAAAGAATGGCGTAACTATTACTTCCGATATGGCAAAGGAACGCATACATGAGATTGTGTACTCCGAACAGATCGCAGCAGAAAAAGAGCGTGCCAAAGCTGAGGCTAAAGCATTGGAAGAAGAACAGGCTACCAACTTCAACGACTTCATTGCTCAGTTCATCAATGAATGCGAATCAGGTAAGCGAAAGAAAAAAGGGGGTACTACTAATGTGTCGCCTGGAACAGTAAAAAGTTACAAAGGCTTTCAGGCTCAATTCAAAGAGTACCAGAATACTCGGTTGAGAGTAATTGACTTTTCAGATTTGACAATAGACTTTTATAATGACTTCCGGCTATTCCTGACCGAGAAAGAATACTCACCGAACACTATTGCCCGGATGGTAAAGATATGCAAGACCATTTGCTACGCTGCTGAGCAACTTAAACTAATGGATGCGGGCAATGTTCGTTCCGGCTTTGATGTTATCTACAAAGATGTTGATAACGTCTACTTGACAGAAGAACGTATACAGGAACTTTACGAATATGATTTATCCAAGCGTCCGGCATGGGAGAAGGTGAAAGATGTGTTTGTAGTTGGATGTCTAACCGGGCAGCGTGTAAGCGACTATAAACGCATTAACGCAAAAATGATTGTTACTCTAACTGACGGGAATCGCTATATAAAATTAAAGCAGGAAAAAACCGGAAACATAGTATACATTCCTTTGGATTATCGGGTACAATCCATCTTAGACAAATATAATGGTATACTACCGAAAGTTTATGACCAGAAGATAAATGACCATATCAAAGCCATTGGCGAGGCTCTCGGATGGACCGAGTTAGTAGAGTTGGACGAACAACGAGGCGCAATGGAATATACGACCAAGAAAAGATTCTGCGATCTTCTGAAAACCCATACATGTAGGCGTTCACTGGCTACCAACATGCAAAAGGCCGGCGCATCCCTTAGCTCTATCATGGCCATAACCGGACATAGTAGCGAACAGCAGTTAAAGGCATATCTTAAACTTAATGAATCAGAGAAAAGTATGATAGCGGCAAAAGAGAACTATTTCACAAAATTAAGAATAGCAAAATAGACTTTATGAATATAAGTTTTGATAGAATAGATCGCTTTATAGGCATTATTGAAGAAGTAAAAGCAATATTGCAAGCCGAAGAGAACATACTGGCTATAAGTATAATGAATAATAGCCCCGAAATGAAAGGAAGATTCATTAATATAAATAATAGTGATGAATCAAAAGAGGGTAAACGGATAAAGCAAATAGAGCTTATTATTGATTCTTGGAAACTCACAGATAAATCAGCTGAAAGGCATGGATATAATAACATTCAAGAATTTGCTGAATCCCGACTAAAACAGCTATTTAATGAAGAACTCTTTTTAAAAGAAACACTTAACGCCTGTTATAAGGTAGCAGTATGCGCTTTGCCCTGTAGTTTAATGACAGAAGAAGGTAGAAACAGATTTATAAAAGAGGTAGAATTCGCCTTCGGAACTGAAATCAACGAATCAGATATTAGCAATATTACACAAATAGACATTCCACAAATAAGAGATATTGAGGCTGAGTTTTGGCGTAATTGTCCTACGGTATTGGATGCACACAAAATATGTAATATCTATTATAGGAGACTATCCGGCTATATTGATACTAATTCTATAGACTGGTTCTATAGAGAAGCGGATAGAGGTAGCCATCCCAATTTAGAAGAATTGGTATTATGTGGTTTACTTGAGGAGGATTCACTAAGAATCATAAAGATGAATTTTACTATATTATCATCATTAGCAGCAGGTTTATGCCGTAAAATTATAGATTTTTTAAATAGGTATTCAACAACGCAAAGCCAGCAATATATACAGCCCCAACAACGCCTGCAGTCTTCGCAAACACAATGCCGATTTGACAGAAGTATTATAGATAAGATATATAATAAATGCAATGGCGTACAATGGGAAAGTATTACTATAGACCAATTCACAAACCTACTTAACAGCGGCGGGGAATACCAATCTTTAACCATAAAGAAAAATGAAACCAATAGGACAAAATGCGTATTTAGGAAGGTGTCAAGTTGTATTGGCGATACAGAAGACCGAAAAACATGGATTGAAGATATAAAAACAAATATTTTCAACGGAACAGATTTTATGAAAGCGACTCTCCGGACGGATACATCATGCAGCGGATATAGTTCAATTGATGATGTATTTAAAGGGTTTGTAGACAGTTTATAAAAGCCCTCCCCCAATATTCCCCAATAAATAATTTATAACGCATTGATATACAGGAGTATCTTTGCGTTATTTTTTTATTGGGGCATAACTCCCCAACTTTCCCCCAATATAACTTTGTAGTCGAAGACAAGGAAGTATATCTCTTGGCTTCATAACAATTTAAAAAAATAAGTTATGGACGATTTTAATTCAACCCGGCAAGCAGTTATAATGAGTTTTTTTTCTCCCTTTATTGATGAAATTGTAGATAGAGTATCAGAAAGGGTATTATCTGCAACCGCCAAGAAAAGCCCAAAGTTTTACACTCGTAAACAAACAGCAGAATTGCTTCATATAACCCTGCCGACATTAGCGAGGATCACCAAAGCCGGGCTTATAGAATCAAAGCGGGTCGGCAGTAGGATACTCTATGAGGCTGAGGCTATCGATGAAGCTGTAGCAAAGCAAATCGTCTTCAAATATCGAAAAAACGTCTAAACACCTCTAATAAATCGAAAGGTGAAATATGTTTGATAAGATGATATTTAATGCCAAGATAGACTTTGATAGAGAAGCCTCAACGCTTGCAGTTCGTAATCATCTGCAATTCTGTACGGAAGGGGAAAAGGCATATTATCAGAGTTCTGCATACGGCAAACTCGATGGGTTTCACATGACGATCAGGGGAGACACCGTACAAGTGAAATGCAGCTTACATAAACTGTACTTCAAGGAGGTATCCGGTAAGCTGGATAACTCCCAGATGTTCACCATGTCCAATGCCCTTGATATGATAGCCACTCTTTTTGCCCGTTGGGGGATTAGTAGGGATACAGTGAAAGTAACCTACTTTGAGATAGGCTTAAACATTCCTCTACAATCGAACCCTATAGAATATATAGGGCTTGTTAAATCAATCGGTAGCCATGCAGGCAAAGAGTTGTTTAATGATGCTAACTTTAAAAAGAACCGGCAAAAGACAACGGAGAAAAGCCGGAACATTAAGAAGGTGCTAAAGATCTACGATAAGAGTTTTGAAGCCAGAGACAAAGGTAGGATCGTAAATGATAACATTCTCCGGATCGAGACAATATACAGGAAACAAAGTATACCGTTATCTGAATTTATGGATAAGAACCATATAGAGAAGATAACGGACCGTTTCTTTCAGGACTGGAATAATGTAGAGTTCCCCCGGAGGATTGAAGCCGACAAGGGTATTAAAGCCAGTCAGATAGAAAAGGCGAGGCATATTATGGAGTTAGGACGTGAACCCTACATGAAACAGAGTAGGGAGTTATTCCAGGTGGGCAGTCTTTCAAAAATGCAATGGGAGACTATCCGAACTTTTGTAAATGGGTGGGATTCTATCAAGGATAAGTTTAGGTCTATCCCTGATAGTAAGGAGATTGAATATAAAAACAGTCTTGAAGAAGCGTTTAGAAAAGCGGTAATTTAAAAAGCATGGTATCATGCTTTGTTTAAACAACTAAAATACAATTAGTTATGTATAAAAAACAGCGTTTTTTGGCATGAAAATAGCCATTTTGGGAGCCTATATACTCCCTGTAAAAAACAGGGTAGCTTGTCCTATACAGTCCAGAGGGCTGTTAGGTATAAATAACAACCCCGAATATTATTCAAAATCAAGGCTTTGGCTTATCATGAAATCAAGCGGCATATAAACAGCCTCAATTGCGAAGCCTCAGCATACGAATAACCAAGAGAATAACCCGATTATTTCCATCAAAAAAAATAAAAGCTATGAATGCAGCCAAAGTACATCCGGACACAACAGCAGACGAAAAGTCAATGAAAGACGGCTTTTTCTTTAGCCGCTCTTTTTGGGAACTAATAAACGGCCTCCCGGAAGCGCAACGCTTGCCGGTATATGACGCATTGGCGGATTATGCCATCAACGGGAAAGAGCCTTCATTGGCGGGGATCGGACAAACCGTTTTTTCAATCATACGTCAAAAGCTGGAATCATTGACCATACCGGAGGCCAAACAAGAGAACCAACCCAATGATGAGGCTTATAACAAGTTCGTGAACTGGATACAAGCGCATGCGCCGTATTGCGCCAATGGTAAGAACTTCCCGCACCAGATAACACCCGATGAGCTAAAGCGACTAAAGGGAAAGTACGAACCCGAGCAAATAGCCCATATCATACTGCAGATCGAGAACAGAAAGGATCTACGCAAGAAATACAGCAATTTGTATTTAACGGTTCTCAATTGGGCAAAAAGGGAATACGGATAATCTTCATCACGGGATCACGGGATGTAAGCAGAAACAGGCGATATTTCACCGAATTAATGCCAGGACATATATTCCCCTGCTAAGGCTTGATTAATTGAAAAACGAATAAAAAAAACAGCAATGAAACGTAATTTAGGACTACCATACAGCGAAGAGACCGAAAGGCTCGTATTAGGGACACTTATAAACACACGTGGAGCCCTGGACGAAGTAAGCACCATGTTAACCGAAGATTGTTTTTACCACGACTTCCACCGTAGGATATACCGGGCTATCAAGGCTATTGACGCACGAGGCCTCAGATATGATAATATGTCCGTTTGGCGTGAGTTACGGGGAACGGTAGAATCTGAGCGTGACTGGCCGGAATATTTGCGGATAATGGAAAACAACTGTTTCGATCTCCCCCAACATGCGGCCGCTTTATACGATCTATACGCTTATCGTAAAATCTACGAGACCGGACAATATTTGCTCTCAAATGTCCATACCACCAATGACCCGTTAGACATCATTGAAGAAGCGCAAAAACGCCTGAACGGGATTTACTCCGATCAGGCATTAGGGGTTGTTACAATGCAGGAGGCGGTTAACGAGGTGATAGACACCGTAAACAAGAATCTTAGTAACTCAGACCCGGTAACAGGAACGCCAACCGGATTTAAAGCCCTTGATTACCGGGGTGTATTGCGCACCTCCACACTAACCGTAATAGCTGCCGATTCCTCCCAGGGAAAAACATCTTTGGCCATAAGTATCTGTATGAACGCCGCCACTTATGGAGCAAAGATAGCTTTTTATACGATGGAAATGGAACCGAAAGAATTAGCGTCCCGCATGCTAAGCACGGCAAGCGGTGTACCAGGTCATAGTATTGCCACCTCCCCATTATCGGGAACAGAACTATCAGCGCTTGACAAGTCAGTCCAGAAGGTCGCCGGCTTGCCTATCTATTTCGATGATCGCAGTTCTTCCAGTATTGACGTGATCCTATCCAGTATCCGGATGATGAAGAAGCGGTATGATATTGACGGGGTTGTAGTGGACTACTTACAGATATTGAACGTGAACGGAGGGAAGGACGGAAGCAACGAAGAGCAACGCATGGGAAATGTTGCCCGCCGATTAAAGAACATAGCGAAAGACTTAAAAATATGGGTTCTGGCTCTATCACAGTTAAGCCGGGACAAACAAGATGTAGCCCCAAGTTTGTACCGGATACGGGGTTCAGGACAAATCACAGAAGCCGCCGACAACGTTCTACTTATCTATCGCCCCGAAGTGTATGACCGGAATAAATGTTATCCTGATCCATACTCCAACGTATCAACCCAGAATACGGCAATGATCGATGTAGCCAAGGGCAGGAACATAGGACTAATGAAGATGATTTGCGGCTTTAATCCCTCTACTACGCAGTTTTTCGATCTATCGGATCTGCCACGTGCCAACACCCCATCAAATGAACCGCCATTTTAACCGGCGAAAATATTAGGAGTGCTCACGCACTGCCAATACTCCCCGGCAGGTTATATTGTAGAAATTAAGCTAACAACGCATATAAATAGTTACAGGATGAAAAAGAAACAAGTAAACCGTAAAGGAGAAAATAAATATCCCAGAGTGACAATAAGAGTAAACGAGCATATTTTGCTGAGGCTGAATGATCTGGCGAATATCACAGGGCAAAACTTATCGGTAGTTGTCCGAATGTTCATAGTGAAAGGTCTGAAGGAGATTACGAACAGTGAAGGTAACATAAAAACCGGAGTGCACCGCTAAGCACAATCAAACCTTTCGTACCCCTCCATCTAATCAACAGGTGTTCTTTACTTTGAAGGGGGCATATTTTTTAAATGCCCCCTCAATTACTCAAATCCACTCACACCAAGCATAGATAAAAAGTAGTTTTTTAAATTCGGCCCGTGGGGGGAGTTTGCATTAACATTTCCGATATAAATACGCAGAATATTGCGTATTTAAATGGTTAATATCGCTCGTTTTACCCTGTTTTTGGGCTGTTTCTACCCTGTTTTAGAGTCATTTTCATGTGTTTGCCGGCTATGTTTCGACATGGAAAGCTAAGAATATAGAATCGGGAATAGCAGTCAAAGTATAAAAGATAGCGCCAAATTGTAACCGACTACATGAGACCGACTACTATTTGAGACCGGATCTATTTTAAGCCGGTTAATGATATACCGACAGTACATACCGGAACAGCCGCTCCAATCAGTCTACGTTATCCGTGGAACACCACGTTAAAACACCGTTAACATTGTTCCACGGGTATGGGGTTGAATTTTGAGCAAATCGACTTCCGAAACCTCGCCCAACCCTTCTTCACACGCACGGCATTTTTTTGAAATTTCCAAAATGTTAAAATGATGATAAGGGTAATTGCCCCTATGTAAAAACGAAAGGCGGGAATTCCCATATTTAAATTCCGGCTAATGGCCATGACTGTTTGTATTAAAAGAGAGAGCCATGGCCATTTAATAACTAACCGGCTTAAATTGGAGGTAGCTATTTCTTTGGCTTAATGAACCCTATAGGATTGCGGGGTCTTTCATCTAATGCCTTCTTCGCTTGTAACTCTGCCAGCGCCTGATTAATAAGATCCAGTTGTACTCTGGTATCATCGTTTATGTCGTTATAGTCGGCAAACGCTTCCTCGATGTACGTTTTGAGTTCCTTCATCTCTTTTTGTAGTTCACATACCGGATCAGTAGGAGGATTAAGCAGAAGGTTTCTAACCGCTACAAATGCGCGCATAATACCCCTGTTTATTTCTATCGCAGTATCAGAGTTTAGAACACTGCTCAGCATTGCAACACCTAACTCAGTGAAAGCAAAGGGCATGTATTTAAAATTTCCGCCTCTACCTCTGTTCAAGGTCACAATTTGTGATCTTGAAAGTTCTTCCTTTGTTAGTTCAAACATAAAGTCCTCACCTTCGAAGCGTTTCAGGTTGCGGCGTACTGCCTGTTTTAATACCCTCGTTTCAATACCGTACATTTCCGCCAAATCAAAGTCTAACATGACCTTTTGCCCTCTAATCTCGTAAATCTTACTTTGAATAAGCTCCAGTTGCTCCATACTATTCTGCTTTAATAGTGATCGACTTTCCGCAATGCGGGCATGTTATCCCGGCTTCGTTACTCTGGGGCTGATCAAACAGTTCGGATACATGGACATTTAAAGCGTTGGCTATTCTTTCCAACACTTCTACACTCGGGTTGCCATTAATATGTTGACTTAAGCCAACATTACTAATACCCATTTTGTGGGCCAACTCCTTTACGGTTGTACCCTTTTCTTTGATAATCTCTTTAATGCGTAAAGTCATAACTTTAATTATTAGTTTTGGCAAAACTATATAATTTTCATTATATTTAAAGTGATAAGTTTATTAATAAATCATAATTTAAAGCATTATATTAATTGTTTATTTGCAAACATTAAAGCGATAAGCTATATTCACATCATGATATTAAAGCGAATGATTAAAAAAATGAAACAATACAATTTATCCCAAATAATGAAAGACGCTCACTCCCTCCGTCGTAATAGCCCTGAGAAATTCTCCACTTTTTCACAGGCATTAAAAGCCTCTTGGAGCATGGCAAAGTTCCGCAAACAGATCGAAGCTAACCGGGCAGAAACTATTGCTTACCATGAAGCAAAGAAGAGAGAAGCGCAAGAAGTCGCAGCCCGAACCGCTCGTATTGACGCTGAGCGTGCCGAAAGATTAGCCAAACTGAAAGAACAAAAGTATGCCAGTGTTGAGGCTGAATGCGTAGCGTATGGATACGGCCGGGGTAATCGTTATTCCGCTTGGTCGGGTTGGGGTAACTATTGTGGCGACTAAAAAAGTATATTATTAATCCGATGGGATGTGCCAATAATCCGAATGTCCCACCATAACAACCAAATAAAGAAGATATGGAAGAAAAAGATTATTTGAAAGAAGGTATCAACGCAAAGTTGAAAGAGAGGAACAGCTCTGTTTCGGTTAACGGTGATATTACGACCATCACAACAGAATGTTATAAATAAAACTTCGGCATTTTGCACTTATCACACCAATTGTCAACTTATTAATTATTTTGTTAATAAAAAACATACAATTTGCATATAAATACAATCTTTCTTAATAAACAGAAACGCAAATTTATAGCATTAACATTGTGGTAAGTGAAGCATATCTTTTCTCACAGTTTCATGTTTTCTCTTGACTGCTGTGTCTAAACATATATTGGCGAAAACAAAAAGCTTGTGATTTTTATTTTCGCCAGCCTGTATTTACTTTACTGTCGGTACAAATATAGGTTTAATTCATTTCGAATATACATACAAAACTTCAAATTAAACTTGATATAAAAATTTATTATCTCTCCACTACTACTTATCTTATTTGTATATATAAGGGGACGGCTAAAATATAAATACCAAGAAGTTGCTGCACGATATTTTGATAGAAAAGAAAGTGAGATAACTTTTTTTGTTATATTTGCCCTACAAACTAAAATCCAGCAACATGATAATGACTAGAGCGATATTAAGAATTAATGAATTGGAATATGATATTCTTAAATTCAACTATAAGTTCCAAAGAGATACAGATGCCAAAGGTCGCCCATATGGCAATTATTATGGCGGTGAGATATCAGTTCAACTTGAGTCCACTGATAATATCCGGCTATTTCAGCAAATGATTCGCAAAGATGTGCCAACAGTAGACGGTTCTATTGAAGTGCTTTCAGGTAATGACGGAATTTGTGTCAGGCGTATTGAATTCGAGGAAGCGTATATCTACTCTTACGGAGAGCATATGCAATCTGCAAGTTACTTACCCATGACAACCACTATTGCTATAAGCCCTATAAGGTTGGATTTCAACAACAAGATGATCCGGCTTGACCGTAAATGGCCAAGAGCTCCGTACGGGTGGCAAAAGTATGAAGAGGAAAAGATGAAATATGCGAAGGGCGTATCACATGAAGAGAAAAAGAGTATGAAAATTATTGAGGCATATTGGATTGACAAAAACAATAAAAAACGAAAAGATTTATTGACGGATTATCCGGTTAAACTCTATATAGTATTAGAAGAGTACACTATTGGGGCAGAAGCTAAGTTCCATTTTGCCAATGAAGAAAATAAAGATTGGGATGCTGCCGACTTCTCCGGAATTATTGATAAAAATGGAATTGTAGAAATAGATGATTTTCAATTAATAAAAAAATAAATTATGGGAAGATGTAAAATAACTGCTATTAACGATGATATAGATGGCTCCACAATGCTCAATGTGAGGATAAACAATAAGAGACTATTCATTGCGCGGTCGAGCATAGATAAAGCTTTGCCGGAAATGTACAATTACGATGGCGAACAGCTATTTTTTGTAGAAGTACCTTATGATGCATTGATTGTTGACGGCATAGAACGGGCATCGGGAAAGGCGCGAACGGTGATGACTTTAGCCAAAATAGAGCAAAGTATTGCCGCCGGAGGGAAATCCTATAAAATAAATCCTGCCTATGGCGTGGAAACATCACAAATAGAATCATACTCCTTTACAACTAAAGGAGGAGAAGTAATGACCGTGACACCACAAGAAGGTCAATACCGGTTCTATTCCAATCGAGGTATAACAAAAATACTGGGGATTCTTGAGCAGACCGGTAATTTATTGGATATTGTCAGTATCTTAAATTTCGGAATGAATAGTGATAATAAAAAAGAACTGCTGCCTATACCCGGACCTCTGGGAGTATTGAATCTACCGATGAAACGGTATTTAGACGAGACAGACGAAATTTTGGAACATGCTGCGAAAGAGCAATTGAAGAGGGCGAAGAAAGAGGGAATTAAAGCTATTCGCAAGCTTGTTGATAATAGAATGTACCAAGATATGGGATATGGACTACTAGACGTGTCAAACGATGTAATTAATCGTATTATGGAGAATGAGTTTAACACAATAGAGGAGGTGGATAGGTTTGCCAGCAATAGTGAACCATGGACAGCAGCCATTTTATATAGAAAAACAGAAGACAATCTTGGTGAAATAGCAACCATAGAGGCTTTCTTCTTTAATATAGAATAAGATGAGGAATTTATTATTAGCTTTATCAATCATTTACAGTTCGTGTGCGATCGCTCAGAATTCGGATTTAATAAACGTGCATATTAAACAGATTGAGTCTGAATTGCCAATCGAGCTTACGTATGACACAGTGAATAATCGTGTGTGGACAGTTTTGTTCCCTTTTGAGTATGAAATAAAAGACAAAACTCCCACTGGTACGTGGGTTAGAGATGCTTCTTTTTACTATCCTACCGAATTTTCAGGCTTTAGATTTGAAGAAGCAGGGTGGACGAGTGTGCCCCATTGGATGAAATTTGATGGAAAATATGTGGCACGTCCTGACCCAACGGAGTTAAACGGAAAGAAGTATCCGACCCCCGGTTATTTCTTAATATATTCTAAGCACCGTATCCAAGAAAGAAGTGATATACAGGATAGTCTGGCTCAATACATTCCGGAACTTAAAAAGTTCAAGGTTTACATTGGTACATTGAGGGAGTTTAAAGCAAAGCATCCTAAGTTGACAGAAAGATTTCTCAAAGGAGACAGTGTGAGCATTCGAGGCTATAATAAACGAGCTAAGCACTATGAATCAATTCGTTTGCCTATTGAATATTAAAGCAGAGCAACCATAGAAACTTTCTTCTTTAAAGTAGAATAAGATGAAATATTTATTATTAGTTTTTTCAATCATTTACAGTTCGTGTGCGATCGCTCAAAATCTAGATAAAATAAACGTGCATATTAAACAGATTGAGTCTGATCTGCAAATCGAGCTTGTGTGTGACACAGTGAATAATCGTGTGTGGGAAGTGCGTTTTCCTTTTGAGTATGAAATAAAGGATCAAACCCCTGCCGGTGCATGGGTTAGGGGTGCTGATTTTTACTATTCTGCAGAATTTTTATCTAGATATACAGAGGCAGGATGGACATCAGTACCTTATTGGATGAAAATTGATGGAAAATACATGTTTCATCCTCACCCAACGAAGCTAAAAGAAGGTAGATATCCGAACCCCAGTTATTACCTGATACGTTCTATGCACAGTATCCAAGAAAAAAGTGATATACAGGATAGTCTGGCTCAATACATTCCGGAACTAAAAAAATTTAAGGTTAACATCGGCACACTGAAGGAATTTAAAGCGAAACATCCTAAGTTAACAGAAAGATTTCTCAAAGGAGACAGTGTGAGCATTCAAGGCTATAATAAACGAACTAAGCACTATGAATCAATTGATCTGCCTATTGAATATTAAAGTAGAGCGATCATAGAAGCCTTCTTCTTTAAAGTAGAATAAGATGAGGAATTTATTAAAATCATGGTAGTTATATACGACCCAACACTTAGCCTGTCACAATAACTTATGGTAACTTTATAGAAGTAGATATACATTGAACATCCCCAGTCTAATGGGTGCACTTATAAAGGCACAGAGCAAAATGAAGTTACGCATTTGCTACTACGAGGACTTGTCTAAAAGGTTAGATGATTTATCTGGGCTTGACGGTGAAGATGTAGAGCAAATAGTAGAATGTATCGGAAATCTTATAGGCAATAGCGTTCTCTTAAATCAAGTAACAAACGGAAAAACGCCAAGTTTATGAAAAGTTAGGCAGACTTTTGAAGATAATGTGTGTTCAAGTACCAGCATTCTCACCGAAATTGTTTCGATGCTAACGATATATTGGAATATAAAACATTAGCATCACAGGGAAAGACAAAGGAACTAAACTGAATTTTAAGCCTCAGCCTATTAAAATGATGAAGAAAAACAATGTGTATCTTTAAAAATGTAGTACCAATGTAGTACCATTTTTGACTATTTGAAAAGAAAAACCCTCCCAGAATCATTCTAAGAGGGTTTATTGAGGTTCCTGGCGGATTCGAACCGCCGTACACGGTTTTGCAGACCGCTGACTAAGCCACTCATCCAAGGAACCTTGTTTCTCGTTTGCGGTTGCAAAGGTAGTACAAATTTTGAAACTACCAAACTATCCGCAGCAATTTTTCTTTGTATTTTTTTTCTTAGACGAACACTCTTTCCGCTTCTTCTCCATCATATCCTTTAATTCACAGCCACTTGCACAACTTGCACAAGGGTTATCATTTTCTTTCACACGACGGAAAAAAACATAAATACCATAGAGGATACGGGCTACACACAATATAATCAGTAACCCGACAACCCATTCTTGCCAATTCATAAAAACAATCCTCCTATCTGATAAACGGCAAATGAAACAATCCATGCCAATGCTGTGGTATATCCTGCCGTAAAGATAGCCCACTTCCAACTACCGGACTCTTGCTTGATGGCCACCAACGTGGCAATGCACGGGAAGTAGATCAGCACAAACAGCATATAGCTGAATGCTGCAAGCGGAGTGATCGGAATCCGTTCAGCCAGACTGACCGCATCGGCATCGGCATCATTTGTATAAAGTACACCGAGCGTACTTACTACCAACTCCTTGGCACCCACACCGGAAAGAAGACCGATACTCAGCTTCCAATCGAATCCTAACGGCTCAAGTACAGGCTCTACTGCCTGACCTATCTGCCCGATATAAGAGTTTTCCTGCTGTTCCGCCTGGGTAGGATAAGCATTATGATCCGGATAATAGCCCAAAAACCAAATGATAATGGAAGCAATCATAATGATACCTCCCATCTTTTTGAGGTATTGCGCGCCTTTTTCCCATGTATGCCGGAAGATAGACTTCATAGTCGGCATGCGGTAAGGTGGAAGTTCCATCACGAACGGAGTATCATCTCCCTTCACCAGAAAACGGCTGAACAAACGAGCCATAATAACCGCCAATGCGATTCCGATAACATAAATTCCCAATAAAACCAAACTGCCATTATTAGGAAAGAAAGCACCCACCAATACCAGGTAGATAGGCAGACGGGCACTGCACGACATCAACGGATTGACAAGCATGGTGATCAGACGGCTCTTCCGGTTCTCAATGGTACGTGAAGCCATTATTGCAGGCACATTACACCCGAAACCCATTATCAAAGGAATAAACGACTTACCGTGCAAGCCCATCTTATGCATGATTTTATCCATAATAAATGCGGCACGGGCCATATAACCCGAATCTTCCATCAAGGAAATGCAGAAATACAATATCAGGATGTTGGGCAGAAATACAATCACTCCTCCGACTCCACCAATGATACCATCAATCATCATATCCTTCAGCGGGCCCTCGGACATGTTATCCCGAATCAGGTTACCCATCACCTCGACAAGCCACTCGATACCCATCATCGGGTACTCCCCAATTACAAACGTACCCTCGAACATCAGATACATAAAAAGGAAGAAAATGGGATATCCCCAAATGCGATGGGTCACAATGGAGTCGAGCACCTTCGTTGTCTGTTCCTGCTCCAGATGATTGTCGGTGAAAGTTTCTTTCAACGCTCCACTGATAAAACCATATTTAGCATCTGTCAAAGCAGATTCGCTATCTTCGTTCATTGTCTCCTGTATACGCCGGGCCGCTTTATCCCGTTTCTTTTCCACCTCTGCAGCATTAGGTAAAGTATGAATGAAGCGTTCTATTTCAGGATCATTCTCCAGCAATTTGATAGCCAGATAACGGGTAGAATATTTATGGCGGATAAATTCGTTCTTTGAGATTTCTTCTTTCACCGCATCGATAGCCTTCTCCAAATCGGGGCCATGATTGATATGAATATGGCGGAATACTTTGCCCACCGGTTCTTTACCATGGGTATAGTCGGCAGGATGTTCGCCGTGATCCTTAAAGTTAGGCAGGGTCTGATGCCAATCCATGATTTCCTTAGCCACTTCCGGATGGATATGCCCTTTTTTATCAATAAAGTCGGCACCTTCGTAGAGATTGATAACTACATGGAAAAGACGGTCTACTCCGATATTTTTCTTGCAAACAGTAGGTACCATCGGAACACCGAACAAATTGCCCAACAGGCGGTGATCAAGGGTATTACCGCTGGCTTCCAGTTCATCATACATATTGAGGGCTACTACCATGCGTACATTCATATCGATAAGCTGGGTAGTAAGATAGAGATTACGCTCCAGGTTGGAAGAATCGACCACATTAATGATCACATCCGGCGTTTCATCAATGATGTGGCGGCGGACATAAATTTCTTCGGGAGTATAAGCTGACAGAGAGTAAGTACCGGGCAAGTCGACTATCTTGAAGTGATAACCCTGGAAATCAAAATATCCTTCTTTGGCATCTACGGTCACACCGCTATAATTGCCTACATGTTCGTGGGCTCCTGAAGCCAGATTGAAAAGAGAAGTCTTACCACAGTTCGGATTACCGACCAGCGCCACATTTATCGTACGCCGTTTTCCAAGGGCAACCCGCTTCAGATCTTCCTCTTTTACGTCAATATCTTCAGTCAATCCCTGATGATAAGCAGATTCCTGTGTTTGTAACTTAGCCTCCTGCTCGCTGATGATCTCGATCATATCAGCCTCCTGTCGCCGCAGAGAGATTTCATAACCCATTATTTTGTATTTGATCGGGTCTTTCAGTGGAGCATTAAGCAATACTTCTACGGTTTTTCCCTTGATAAAACCCATCTCCACAATCCGTTTACGGAAGCCGCCGTGTCCCAGCACTTTGACTATGACTCCCTTCTCACCTGTTTTTAATTCGGACAATCGCATAGTGTGTGTACCTCTAATTTTGGCGCAAAGATAATTCATAACTTTGTGGCATGCAAATTATTTAGATTGTTTTTAAATAAGGAAGAATTCTTATCCATATTGACAAAACTATTATCTTTGCAATATGATACAACATAGAATAGCACAATACATCGAAAAAGAGAAGCTCTTTTATCTGAATGACAAGGTATTGGTAGCACTAAGCGGCGGAGCCGATTCTGTGGCTTTGCTACGATTGTTGCTATCAATGGGGTACACCTGTGAAGCTACTCACTGCAATTTCCATCTGCGGGATAAAGAATCGGACAGAGATGAAGCATTTGTACGCCGGTTGTGCCATGAAGCGGAAGTGCCTTTACATACCGTACATTTTGATACAATTCAATATGCCGCCGACAAACACATTTCTATCGAGATGGCTGCCCGTGAATTACGCTACGAGTGGTTCGAAACGCTTAGGAAACAACGTGGAGCAGCTGTTATCGCAGTAGCTCACCATAAAGATGACAGCGTAGAGACCGTATTACTGAATCTGATCCGGGGTACCGGAATTAACGGACTGCTCGGAATCCGTCCAAGGAACGGAAACATCGTACGCCCTTTGCTTTGCCTGAGCCGCGATGAAATAATCACATATCTGCAACGCATGAATCAGGATTACGTAACGGACAGTACCAATCTTTTGGATGATTATACCCGGAATAAAATTCGTTTGAACCTGTTACCTCTGATGCAGGAAATCAATCCATCGGTTAAAGAGAGCATTATCCGCACGACTAACTACCTGAATGACACGGCAACTCTATACAATAAAGGTATAGAAGAGGCACGGACACGCGTGCTCACCTCCGAAGGTATCCGGATAGAGGCTTTACTGCAAGAACCGGTACCGGGAGCCATCCTCTTCGAACTGTTGCATCCGCTCGGTTTCAACGCCGCCCAAATAGAAAGTATACAGCAATCACTCGACGGACAGCCGGGAAAAGTCTTCATCGGTAAAGGGTGGAAAGTCATAAAAGACCGGGAATTGCTGCTAATTGAAGAAGATATAAAGGAGGAAGAAGCCAAACCACCTTTCCGTTTGGTTACGGAAGTATATGATTATACTCCTGAATTTATAATTCCCAAAGATAAAAAAACAGCTTGCTTTGATGCAGACAAGATGGATGCAGCATGGTGTATAAGAAAATGGAAACAAGGTGATGTGTTTATTCCTTTTGGAATGATCGGCAAAAAGCGTGTAAGCGACTATTTGACGGACCGGAAGTTCTCCCTGAGTGACAAGAAGAAACAATGGGTGTTGTGTTGTGGAGAACGAATTGCCTGGTTGATAGGAGAACGAACGGACAATCGGTTTAAAGTAAGTGACAACACCAAGCGAATAATGATAATCAGACTAATATCGGAACATTCGGATTTAGGCGAGAACATAGAATAAATGTTTAACAAACAACCATTTAACAAAAACAGAGCTTCACGGGCTCTTTCTAAGAAGATAAGAAGAAAATAAATTGTATTTTTATATAACTAAACTTTTGAAGTATATGATTAACCTAACCTACAAACTCCCGATAGGGATACAAACATTTGAAAAAATCCATAGAGAAAAGTACCTTTACATGGATGAAAGGAAGATTTATTCGAAAGCGACTATCGGACAGATAGAAACGGGATGGATAATAGAATAATAACTAACCTGTTGGCGGAATTAATTTAGTGCATACTTAATTCTGCCAATGGGCTTGTCG
>OGEG01000185.1_pt1 | contig 75760 bp, 59 predicted proteins | sample 1570621 | NCBI WGS metagenome assembly OGEG01 (sample SAMEA2582130, study PRJEB24529) | metagenome | biome: Human gut stool | place: China | collected 2011 | reverse complement strand
CGTTTTTAGAGAGTTCATCCCCTCGGGTCAGAAGACACGAGGGGATGACTTGTTTATAGACGTAGGAAAAGAAGGAGGGAGGATAACAACCGAACTGATGCACTCGTTTATAAATAAAATACTACTTAAAATACGAATATTTACTGATAATTTGTATGTTATGAGGATTATTATTCGTATCTTTGTCGCCCGAATTATGTCTACCTACTTAAGATTCAGATGAAAATTAGTTAAGTAGTACATAACGTTTGGGCTTTTTTTGTACCTTTGCAACGATTAAAAAAAAGAAGCTTTGGGAAAGTTTGATAAATACAAAATTGATTTGAAAGGAATGCAAGCAGACTCATGTAAGTATGAGTTTCTACTTGACAATCTTTTTTTCGCTCATATTGATGGCCCTGAAGTTCAGAAAGGTAAAGTCAACGTAGAGTTGACGGTTAAAAAGACCTCTCGTGCTTTTGAATTGAGCTTCCAGACAGAAGGTATCGTATGGGTACCATGTGACCGTTGTTTGGATGAGATGGAGCAGCCGGTTACTTCCTCAGATAAGTTGATGGTAAAATTTGGCCGTGAATATGCTGAAGAGGGAGATAATCTGATTGTGATCCCTGAGGAAGAAGGGGAGATCAATGTAGCTTGGTTTATGTACGAGTTTATAGCTTTGGCTATCCCGATGAAGCATGTGCATGCTCCCGGTAAATGCAATAAAGCTGTGACCAGTAAGCTGAACAAGCATCTTAGAACAAGTGGTGATGACGATGCAGAAGAATCTTTTGGCGCTGGTGAGGATATCGTTGTGGAAGATGAAGCGGAGGAACAGATTGATCCGCGCTGGAATGAATTAAAAAAAATATTAGATAATAATTAAAGTTTAAAAGAAAATGGCACATCCTAAGAGAAGACAATCAAAAACAAGAACTGCAAAGAGAAGAACTCATGATAAAGCAGTAGCTCCTACATTGGCTATTTGCCCGAACTGCGGTGAATGGCATGTTTACCACACAGTATGCGGCGCTTGCGGATACTACAGAGGTAAGCTGGCAATTGAAAAAGAAGCTGCTGTATAATTGCAGTCTGAATAAGCTTATACTTATCAAACAGCCAGAGAGCAATGCTCTCCGGCTGCTTTAAGTATTAGATGTATTGCTAAATTAAAACAGAATTGATGGAAAAAATAAATGCAGTAATCACAGGAGTCGGAGGATATGTACCTGATTATGTCTTGACAAACGACGAGATATCTAAGATGGTGGATACCAATGACGAGTGGATTATGACTCGTATCGGAGTAAAAGAAAGACGAATACTGAACGAAGAGGGATTAGGTACTTCGTATATGGCCCGTAAGGCAGCTAAACAGTTGATGAAAAAAACGGGTTCAAATCCTGATGACATTGATTTAGTTATCGTTGCAACTACTACTCCTGACTATCATTTCCCCTCAACAGCTTCTATTCTTTGTGATAAACTCGGACTAAAAAATGCTTTTGCTTTCGATCTACAGGCTGCTTGTAGCGGATTCTTGTATCTGATGGAAACAGCTGCCAATTTTATTCGTTCGGGACGATATAAAAAAGTAATCATTGTTGGTGCCGATAAAATGTCATCAATGGTGGATTACACAGAACGTGCAACATGCCCTATCTTCGGTGATGGAGCGGCAGCTTTTATGCTTGAACCGACCACGGAAGACTTGGGAATTATGGATGCTATATTGAGAACTGATGGTAAGGGATTGCCTTTCCTCCACATGAAAGCGGGTGGTTCGGTTTGTCCTCCTTCTTATTTCACGGTTGACAATAAAATGCATTATATTCATCAGGAAGGTAGAACTGTGTTCAAGTACGCTGTCTCTAATATGTCTGATGTCAGTGCAGCTATAGCAGAAAAGAACGGGCTGACAAAAGATAACATTGACTGGATTGTTCCCCATCAAGCCAATATGCGCATCATCGAAGCGGTAGCTCATCGCATGGAAGTTCCGATGGAGAAAGTTCTGGTGGATATTCAGCATTACGGTAATACGAGTGCGGGTACGCTGCCATTGTGTATCTGGGATTTTGAAGAGAAACTTAAGAAAGGCGATAACATTATTTTCACTGCGTTTGGTGCCGGATTTACTTGGGGTGCCGTGTATGTGAAATGGGGTTACGACGGGAAAAAAGAATAGTAACGAAAGTTGCTAATATAAATCACATAAAACGCATCTTATTTCGATTCGATGCGTTTTTTTGTCTAAATCAATAAATGGAAGGCGATGCATAAAGCTGGTTTTGTGAATATAGTAGGAAATCCCAATGTGGGTAAGTCGACACTGATGAATGTGTTGGTAGGCGAACGTATTTCAATTGCTACGTTTAAGGCGCAGACTACTCGTCACCGGATTATGGGTATCTATAATACGGATGATATGCAGATTGTTTTTTCGGATACTCCGGGGGTGCTGAAACCTAATTATAAGTTGCAGGAATCTATGCTGAACTTTTCGACTTCAGCATTAGCGGATGCAGATGTCTTGCTTTATGTGACAGACGTGATTGAAACTCCTGATAAGAATAATGAATTTATTCAGAAAGTGCGTCAGCAGACTGCTCCGGTTTTGTTGTTGATTAACAAGATTGACTTGACTGACCAGGAAAAGTTGGTGAAGCTGGTGGAAGACTGGAAAGAGTTGCTTCCACAAGCTGAGATTATTCCGATTTCGGCAGCTACAAAGTTCAATGTGGACTATGTGATGAAGCGGATCAAAGAACTTTTGCCTGACTCACCTCCTTATTTTGATAAGGACCAGTGGACTGATAAGCCGGCCCGTTTCTTTGTCAACGAGATTATCCGTGAGAAGATCCTGTTGTACTATGATAAAGAGATTCCGTACTCGGTAGAGGTGGTGGTAGAGCAATTCAAAGAAGATGCGAAGAAGATACACATTCATGCCGTGATTTATGTAGAGCGTGATTCTCAGAAAGGCATTATTATAGGAAAACAGGGTAAAGCCCTGAAGAAAGTTGCTACAGAGGCACGGCGGGATCTGGAACGTTTTTTCGGAAAAACTGTTTTTCTGGAAACCTATGTGAAAGTAGACAAAGATTGGCGCAGCTCTGACAAGGAATTGCGGAATTTTGGTTATCAGTTAGATTAAAAAAAGAAAATTCATACGACTGTGATAGTCGCAAAAATAAAGTGTGTAAACTATGGGAAATTTAGTTGCAATCGTAGGACGACCCAATGTGGGCAAGTCTACCTTATTTAATCGTTTGACGAAAACCCGTCAGGCAATTGTGAACGATGAAGCGGGTACTACCCGTGATAGGCAGTATGGTAAATCCGAATGGTTAGGGCGAGAGTTTTCTGTTGTTGATACCGGTGGATGGGTAGTAAACTCTGACGATATATTCGAAGAGGAAATCCGCAAGCAGGTATTGATGGCAGTGGATGAAGCGGATGTGATTCTGTTTGTGGTGGATGTGACAAATGGAGTGACAGATTTGGATATGCAGGTAGCTGCCATATTACGCCGTGCCAAAAGTCCGGTCATCATGGTGGCCAATAAGACGGATAATCATGAGCTGCGATATAATGCTCCTGAGTTTTATCGGTTGGGATTGGGCGATCCTTATTGTATCTCTGCGATTAGTGGTAGTGGTACAGGAGATCTGATGGACTTGATTGTTAGTAAATTCAAGAAAGAATCCGATGAGATTCTGGATGAAGACATCCCTCGTTTCGCTGTGGTGGGACGTCCTAATGCCGGTAAATCGTCTATTGTGAATGCTTTTATCGGGGAAGAACGCAATATTGTTACGGAAATAGCCGGAACAACCCGCGATTCTATTTACACTCGTTACAATAAGTTTGGCTTCGATTTCTATCTGGTAGATACAGCCGGTATTCGTAAAAAGAATAAGGTAAACGAGGATCTCGAATATTATTCGGTTGTCCGTTCTATTCGTGCCATAGAGGGGGCCGATGTATGTATCCTGATGGTGGATGCGACCCGTGGTATAGAAAGCCAGGATTTGAATATATTCTCGTTGATTCAGAAAAACTCAAAAGGGTTAGTGGTAGTCGTGAATAAGTGGGATCTTGTAGAAAACAAGACTGATAAAGTAATGAAGACTTTTGAGGAAGCCATTCGTTCACGTTTTGCTCCTTTTGTTGATTTCCCTATTGTGTTTGCATCGGCATTGACAAAACAGAGAATTCTCAAGGTGCTTGAAGAGGCACGTAAAGTTTACGAGAACCGTATGATTAAAATTCCGACAGCTCGCCTGAACGAAGAGATGCTTCCGTTGATCGAAGCTTATCCGCCTCCTGCGACTAAGGGAAAATATATCAAGATTAAGTACGTTACTCAGCTGCCTAATACGCAGGTACCCTCGTTTGTCTTCTTTGCTAATCTTCCACAGTACGTGAAAGAGCCTTATAGAAGATTCCTGGAGAACAAGATGCGTGAAAAGTGGGATCTGAGTGGAACGCCTATCAACATTTATATCAGACAGAAGTGATTTTTGTGTCGAATAGTATTGATATATAAATGTAAAAGCCGGACTATCATAATTCCGGCTTTCTTTTTGCCCATCATTTTTGAAATAATTGATTCTTTTTGTTTCTTATATAACTCTTTTTATTTATATTTGTACAGAGCAAAAAGAAACAAACCATAAATACAGACAGAGGCTACATGGAAACGAAGGCAGAAATACTATTGGTTGACGATCATGCACTGATTCTTGAAGGGATGCAACGCATGCTTGAGTTAGTGCCGGGGGTTAAAGTTGCCGATGCGGTGACTTCGGGAACGAGAGCTGCCGAATTGATTGGGGAGAGAGACTACGACATCTATGTTTTGGATGTAAGCCTCCCCGATATATCAGGATTCGATTTGGTTGATATGATTCGTGAGATTAATGAGAGTGCACGTATTGTTATTAGTACTATGCATGAAGAAATCTGGATTATCAACCGTTTGATTCGTCAGAAAGTGAATGCTGTGATCCTTAAATCATCCGAAGCTATGGAAATAGGAAATGCCGTGAAGAGCGTGCTTGCAGGTGATTCTTATGCATGTCCGCGGTTTAAGTCCATTCGTCAGAGGTTAAGCCTCAGTCCTGTACAAATTCATCCTAAAGATATACCCACAAAGCGTGAGCTTGATGTACTGAAAGCTGTCGCGAGGGGATGTAATACGCATGAAGTTGCGGCTGAATTGAAGATATCAGAAAATACTGTCGAAACATTTCGCAAAAGGCTAATACAAAAGTTTTGTGCAAAGAACGCTATCGATATGGTAGTGAAAGCTATGGCAAAAGGATGGATAGAGATTGGATGATTCTATTTATTTCAATTTGTCACGGTTTTCGGTGATGTTTTGCTGCATTTTTTTTGTTATCTTTGATGTGTAATTGGAATTATTCTCTTTTTAAGTTTTATTGAGAACTTTGGGACAGTCAATATGTCGTGATGATATATGTCGATTCTATTAACTGGTTTTTTTATAACAAAAAGTGGGCTCATGAGTTGCGATGATTCATGAGCCCTTCTATTTCAATCTGTTGAGAAGATCAGCCTTCGAGGTTTTGTATTTCTACATCCTTTACTTTACGCAGCAGGTCGGAAGCGAAAATGAAATTGTTCAGCTGCTCGTTGGTCGAAGTGAAGATGTCGTCTTTCGTACCTTCCCACTCTTTGGTTCCCTGATAAATATAGATAATCTTTTCGCCAATACCCATTACCGAGTTCATGTCGTGAGTATTGATAATGGTGGTCATATTGTACTCCCGGGTAATATCGTGAATCAGGTCGTCTATTACCAAAGAGGTTTTCGGGTCGAGTCCTGAGTTCGGTTCATCGCAGAAGAGATACTGCGGGTTCAGCGCAATGGCCCGTGCGATAGCTACACGTTTCTGCATACCGCCACTGATTTCGCCGGGAAATTTATCTTTAGCTTCTGTCAGGTTGACCCGATCGAGGCAGAACATGGCCCGTTTGGTTTGTTCGCGCAATGTATCGGTACCGAACATGTTGAGCGGGAACATTACGTTATCCAAAACGGACATGGAGTCGAACAAAGCCGCGCTTTGGAAAATCATTCCCATTTCGCGTCGCAAATGTTTCTTTTCTTTTTTACCCATTGCCAGAAAGTTGCGTCCGTCATAGAGTACTTCACCCTTTTCCGGTGTCAGCAATCCGACGATGCACTTCATCAATACCGTCTTACCCGAACCGCTCTGACCGATAATCAGGCTGGTTTTTCCGTTTTCGAAAGAGGCATCTATATTATGCAATACCGTTTTACCTTCGAATGATTTATAGAGTCCTTTTACTTCGATCATCCCATTAAAAGTTTAGTTAATACCAGGTCGGCAAACAAAATCAGTACGCTGCTGGAAACCACCGAATCGGTAGATGCCTTTCCCACTTCTATCGAGCCGCCCTCTACGGTATAGCCGAAAAAAGAGGATACACTGGCAATGATAAAGGCAAAAAACAGTGACTTGATGATGCCGCACCACACAAACCATTCTACAAACATATACTGGAGTCCGTATTCAAGGTCGGTAGCCGTCATAATACCGCCGAACCAGCAGGTGGCGAATGCTCCGATGATACCTGCAAAGATGCTGAAGGTCACCAGAATAGGAATCATGGTAACCATTGCCGTGATTTTGGGTAATATCAGATAGTTGGCGGAATTCACTCCCATGATTTCGAGTGCATCAATCTGCTGTGTCACACGCATTGTACCCAGTTCGGAAGCGATGTTCGATCCCACTTTACCGGCCAGGATCAGACACATGATGGAGGAGGAGAACTCAAGCAAAAGAATCTCACGAGTGACGTATCCCACCGTCCAGCGGGGCATCCATGGGCTTTCGATGTTTAGTTTAATCTGGATGGTAATCACCGCGCCGATGAAGAATGAAATCAACAGCACGATGCCGATAGAGTTTACCCCCAGTTGCTCTATCTCTTTGATATATTGCCGGAAGAACATACGCATGCGCTCGGGACGTGAAAAAGTCCGTCCCATAAGCATCATGTATCTGCCGACGGTTCTTAATGCTTTAATCATAACTCGTATATTTGTTTGCAAATGTACGTTTTTTCGGCTTATTTTTGCTACATTTGCCGCAAAATAACAAAGGATATGGAAGAAAGCAAGATGGTGCTTCGTACCGAAGACTTGGTGAAAAAGTACGGTAAGCGTACGGTAGTGAGCCATGTTTCCATCAATGTGAAGCAGGGTGAGATTGTAGGTTTGCTGGGACCGAATGGTGCCGGTAAGACCACTTCGTTCTACATGACCGTAGGATTGATTACCCCGAATGAAGGCCGTATTTTCCTGGACGATCTTGAAATAACGAAATATCCTGTTTATAAACGTGCCCAGACCGGTATCGGATATCTGGCTCAGGAGGCTTCGGTTTTCCGCCAGATGACGGTGGAGGACAACATTGCTTCCGTGCTTGAGATGACTAATAAACCTCTCGATTATCAGAAAGATAAGCTCGAAAGTTTGATTGCCGAGTTTCGTTTGCAGAAAGTGCGGAAGAATAAAGGTACCCAGTTGTCGGGTGGTGAGCGCCGCCGTACGGAGATCGCGCGTTGTCTGGCTATCGACCCCAAATTCATCATGCTCGATGAACCCTTTGCCGGGGTAGACCCGATTGCCGTAGAAGATATCCAGCAGATTGTATGGAAGTTGAAAGATAAAAACATCGGTATCCTGATTACTGACCATAACGTACAGGAAACATTGAGTATTACCGATCGTGCCTATCTGCTGTTCGAAGGAAAAATTCTGTTTCAGGGTACCCCTGAGGAGTTGGCTGAGAATAAGATTGTGCGTGAGAAATATCTGAGTAACAGTTTCGTTTTGCGCCGCAAAGACTTCCAGTTGAAAGATTAGTCTACTGTTTCCGTTCTCGTGTGTATCGGGGGAAGCCGTTTGAACATAGAATATATAAAAAAAACCTTTTACCGGTTCTTCTGGTAAAAGGTTTCTTTTTAATTCTTTCTCCTATCGTCAATCTCTCGGTCTGGCTTCTTTGAGTACCATAGTACGGCCTTCGTATTCCGCTCCGTTTAATTCTGCGATAGCTTTTGTTGCAGCTGCATCGTCATCCATTTCTACGAAACCAAAACCTTTTGATCTGCCTGTTTCGCGATCGATGATTACTTTACAAGAAGTTACTTTTCCGTAGTCTTCCATAACTTGTTGCAGATCTGCTTCCTTAACACGGTAGTTAAGGTTTCCAACATAAATGTTCATAATGAAAATGATAAAAATAAAATAAATGAAATAAAAAACTCTCCGGAAGATGATTTAATAATAAAAAGATTAAAGAAACAGAGAGTTTACAAAAGCGTCTTGTCGACGGGAGTAAAAACCTTGTAATCGAAATCGAGAAACTAATCGATCATCTTTCCGCAACAAAGAAACACATAAAATCCGGAATTGCAATAACTTTTTCTCTTTTTTTGTGTGCGAAACCTATGAAATTTAACGGATTGGAGAGATCTTAGGATGAAGTCGGAAAACATAAATTGTAAAGAAGATACTGACTTCCCGGCGTTACGATGAAGATGGCGGAAGTTTGATAGCATTTTGTCAAAATGACAATCGTATCCTCTCATATTTGTTTATTTCGGAGGACCATTCGTCTAAGTCAGAAAAAACGTCTTCCAGCCAGTTTAGCCATTATCTTTTTGTTTACCCGATGACCGGTTTCTGGACAGACTGAAAGAGAAACATATCCTCTTGATGCATCATGTACTTTTTTATGTCAAATACCTGTTCTTCCGATAGTCCGGCCGCGTCGTTTCGCGGAGAGCAACCAGAGTGAAAAAAGAGTTCGGAAGCTTCTTTTTCCGGAACAATATATGCAATTAGGGAAAACATTTAAAGAAATCCGGAAAAGAAGTAAGCGTTTTCCGGAAATGCTAACGTCTTTCGGGGCAAATGTACCCGTCTTTTCCGCAAAAAGAAGCTTGCTTTTCAGTAAAACACAGGTTTTGTTTCCGGAAGAGTCAGGCTTTGGGAGGCAAAAAGCCACCTTCCGGAGCTCTATTTCCTCCGGATGGAGCGGAGAAACGAAAAGCCGAGTCAGCGGAAAGAAGGATTTTTGATCCTTTTGACAGTATAATCTCCGATTGTTGCTATAATTGATATTTGTGGTAGCACTCCGTAAGCAATGAACCGGTTTCCGACCTCCTTATCCACATCCGGTTGTGTTGAACTTTACTGCTTTGCCGGCCTCTGTTCCGGACTTTTCCGTCCGGACCTGTCTTTTTGTTTTCTTCTTTTTTGGTTAATAAAAAGTAAAACGGGTTCTTTTGAAAACGGATTAATGTCTTTTCTGCCGTATGTCCGGCTGCTTTCGTCCGAAATGGCGATTCTCTGCAAATGAAATAATTCTGCAATGTTTTTTGAAATTTGAAAGATTAGCACTAATTTTGCACCCTCGTTTGAGTATAGAATAAAGTATAAATCAAATAAATAATTGTCAGAATGAACGTTTCATTACAAAACATTGACAAAGTAAGCGCATTGCTTACCGTGAAGCTTGAAAAAGCTGACTACCAGCCTCAGGTAGACAAATCGTTGAAGAACATCCGTCAGAAAGCTCAGGTTCCGGGATTCCGTCCGGGCATGGTTCCTATGAGCTTGGTGAAGAAGATGTATGGTAAGTCAGTCATTGCCGACGAGGTGAACAAATTGCTTTCTGAGAAAGTATACGAATACATTAAGGAGAATAACGTAAACATCCTTGGCGAACCGATGCCTAACGAAGAAAAGCAGCCGGATATCGATTTCGATACAATGGAAGAATTCGAATTTGTATTCGATATCGCTTTGGCTCCGGAGTTCAAAGCTGAGGTTAACAGCCAGGACAAGGTAGACTACTATACAATCGAGGTAACTGACGAAATGGTAGAAAACCAGATTAAAGCTTATACTCAACGTAACGGAAAATACGAACAGGTAGAGGCATACGAAGAAAACGATATGCTGAAAGGTCTGTTGGCCGAACTTGATGAAGAAGGCAACACGAAAGAAGGCGGTATTCAGGTAGAAGGTGCTGTAATGATGCCTTCGTACATGAAGAACGACGAGCAGAAGGCTATCTTCGCAAACGCTAAAGTAAACGACGTACTGGTATTCAATCCGGATGCTGCTTACGAAGGCAATGCTGTTGAAATCGCATCACTGCTGAAGATTGACAAAGAAGCTGCTGCCGAAGTAAAATCCAACTTCAGCTTCCAGGTAGAAGAAGTGACCCGTTTCGTAAACGGTGAACTGAATCAGGAACTCTTCGATCAGGTATTCGGCAAAGACGCAGTGAAGACAGAAGAAGAATTCCGTGCTAAAGTAAAAGAAAGCATCGCAGCCCAGTTCGTTGCCGATAGCGATTATAAATTTCTGATCGATGTCCGCAAGGTATTGGCAGACAAAGTAGGTAAGCTGGAATTCCCGGATGCACTGCTGAAACGCGTTATGTTGATGAACAACAAAGACAAAGGCGAAGAATTCGTAAACGAAAACTACGATAAGAGCATCGAAGAACTGACATGGCACCTGATTAAGGAGCAGTTGGTGAAAGAAAATGATATCAAGGTAGAGCAGGACGACGTGATCAACATGGCGAAAGAAGCTACAAAAGCTCAGTTTGCTCAATACGGTATGCTGACTATACCCGATGATATCCTCGAAAACTACGCAAAAGAGATGCTGAAAAAGAAAGAAAGCATCGACGGTTTGGTGAACCGCGTAGTAGAAACCAAATTGGCCGCTGCACTGAAAGGCAAGGTTACATTGGAGAACAAAACCGTTTCAATGGAAGAATTCAATAAGATGTTTGAATAAGCTCTTCTTTTGAACAGGACATAAAGTCACAGAAACACAGAGTTTTTATAGAATTATAACTCTGTGTTTTTTTGTGTCTCTGTGTTCTTTTTTGTTTCTTTGCAGTTACATTATTAATAATAGAAAGGAACGTAAAACAATGGATGATTTTAGAAAATACGCAACCAAGCATTTAGGTATGAATGCAATGGTGCTGGACGATGTGATTAAATCGCAAGCCGGGTATTTGAATCCCTATATTCTGGAAGAAAGACAACTTAACGTCACTCAGCTCGACGTGTTCTCACGTCTGATGATGGACCGCATTATCTTCCTCGGTACACAGATTGATGACTATACGGCCAATACGCTGCAAGCACAGTTGCTGTATCTTGATTCGGTAGATCCGGGTAAAGATATCTCAATCTATATCAACTCTCCGGGCGGATCGGTTTATGCCGGGCTGGGTATTTATGATACGATGCAGTTCATCTCGAGTGATGTGGCTACAATCTGTACCGGTATGGCAGCTTCTATGGCTTCTGTACTGTTGGTGGCCGGTGCCAAAGGCAAACGTTCGGCGCTGCCTCACTCACGTGTGATGATTCATCAGCCGATGGGTGGCGCGCAGGGACAAGCCTCGGATATTGAAATCACTGCCCGCGAAATACAAAAATTAAAGAAAGAACTTTATACCATTATTGCCGATCATTCGGGTACTTCTTTTGACAAGGTATGGGCCGATTCGGACCGTGATTACTGGATGACCGCCCAGGAAGCAAAAGAATATGGTATGATTGACGAAGTGTTGATTAAGAAATAAACATGGCTGAATCAAAGAATAATAAAAAAAGGTGTAGCTTTTGCGGCCGTTCGGAGAATGAAGTCGGATTCCTGATTACAGGGATGAACGGCTACATTTGCGACAGCTGTGCGACCCAGGCTTATGAGATTACTCAGGAAGCCATGGGAGCCGGCAAACAGAGCGCGGGAGCTACCCGACTCAATTTAAAGGAACTACCCAAACCGGTAGAAATAAAGAATTTCCTCGACCAGTACGTGATTGGTCAGGACGATGCCAAACGTTTTCTTGCCGTATCGGTATATAACCACTACAAACGTCTGTTGCAGAAAGACAGCGGTGATGATGTGGAGATTGAAAAGTCGAACATCATTATGGTGGGCAGCACCGGAACCGGTAAAACCCTTTTGGCGCGTACCATAGCCAAACTGTTGCATGTACCCTTTACGATAGTGGATGCGACCGTGTTGACCGAAGCCGGTTATGTAGGCGAAGATATCGAGAGTATCCTCACCCGTCTGCTTCAGGTGGCCGATTACAATGTGCCCGAGGCAGAACAAGGCATTGTCTTCATCGACGAGATAGACAAGATTGCCCGTAAGGGAGACAACCCCTCCATCACGCGTGATGTCAGCGGTGAAGGCGTACAGCAGGGATTGCTTAAACTGCTCGAAGGCTCTGTGGTCAACGTCCCGCCTCAGGGAGGACGTAAGCATCCCGACCAGAAGATGATTCCCGTAAACACGAAAAACATCCTTTTCATCTGTGGAGGAGCGTTTGACGGCATCGAGAAAAAGATTGCCCAGCGTCTCAACACCCATGTCGTAGGATACAATGCTTCCCGTAAGACGGCTACTATCGACAAAAACAACATGATGCAATACATCGCACCGCAGGATTTGAAGTCATTCGGACTGATTCCGGAGATTATCGGCCGTTTGCCGGTGCTGACCTATCTGAACCCGCTCGACCGGAATGCACTTCGTGCCATTCTGACCGAACCCAAGAATTCCATTATCAAACAATACATCAAGTTGTTCGAAATGGATGGTGTGCAGTTGACCTTCCAGCCCGAAGTCTTCGAATATATCGTCGACAAGGCAGTGGAGTATAAACTGGGTGCCCGCGGATTGCGCTCTATCGTGGAGACAATTATGATGGATGTCATGTTCGAGATTCCTTCTGAAAACCAGAAAGAATATGAAGTGACACTGGATTATGCGAAGCATCAGCTCGAAAAAGCAAATCTTGCGAGATTGCAAACTGCTTAAAATCAAAAGGTAAGGGCAATAATGGAGGTGAGTTCCGTTTTTTCTTGAAAAATATTAGTCTGATTATGCTTGATATTTAAGAAGTTGTTTATAACTTTGTTAGAGCGCTTTCCAAGCAAAGCGAGTGTTTTTAAGTTAAACCATGAACTGAATAAAACAACCTATATTAAGATGGCAGGGAAGATTAATTTGACAGACCAACTGAAAAAGTATTTCGGATTTGATAATTTCAAGGGGAACCAGGAGCCGATCATCCAGAATTTGCTTGATGGTAATGATACCTTTGTGCTGATGCCTACCGGCGGTGGAAAATCTCTGTGCTATCAGTTGCCTTCTTTATTAATGGAAGGTACGGCCATTGTGATTTCTCCGCTGATCGCGCTGATGAAGAATCAGGTAGATGCGATGCGCAACTTCAGTGAAGAAGACGGTGTGGCTCATTTCATTAATTCTTCTTTGAACAAGGGTGCGATTGATCAGGTGAGGTCTGACATTCTTGCCGGAAAAACAAAACTGTTATACGTTGCTCCCGAGTCGTTGACGAAAGAAGAGAATGTGGAGTTTCTGCGTTCAGTAAAGATTTCATTCTATGCTGTCGACGAAGCACATTGTATTTCCGAATGGGGACACGACTTCCGCCCGGAATATCGCAGGATACGTCCGATTATTAATGAAATAGGAAAAGCACCTCTTATTGCGCTGACCGCAACGGCCACGCCGAAGGTGCAGCACGATATTCAGAAGAACTTGGGAATGGTGGATGCACACGTCTTCAAGTCTTCGTTCAACCGTCCGAATCTGTATTACGAGGTACGTCCTAAAACTCAGAATGTAGATAAGGACATCATAAAGTTCATCAAGAACAATCCGGAAAAATCGGGCATCATTTATTGCCTGAGCCGGAAGAAGGTAGAAGAGCTTGCTGAGATACTTCAAGCCAACGGGATCAATGCCCGTGCTTATCATGCAGGTATGGATTCGGCAACGCGAACGCAGAATCAGGACAATTTCCTGATGGAAAAGATCGACGTAATTGTAGCTACTATCGCATTTGGAATGGGAATTGATAAGCCCGATGTGCGATACGTCATCCACTATGATATACCAAAGAGCCTGGAGGGGTATTACCAGGAAACAGGCCGCGCCGGAAGAGACGGCGGAGAAGGCCAGTGCATTACCTTTTATACAAACAAAGACTTGCAGAAACTCGAGAAGTTCATGCAAGGCAAACCTGTGGCAGAACAAGAAATTGGCAAGCAGCTTCTGTTGGAAACTGCTGCGTATGCTGAATCTTCCGTTTGCCGCCGTAAGACATTACTACATTATTTCGGCGAAGAGTACACGGAAGAAAATTGTGGAAATTGTGACAACTGTTTAAACCCTAAAAAACAAGTGGAGGCTCAAGAATTATTGTGTGCTGTGATCGAAACAATCATAGCGGTAAAAGAAAATTTTAAGGCAGATTATATTATTGATGTCCTGCAGGGACGCGAAACGTCTGAAGTTCAGGCACACTTACATGAAGATCTGGAAGTGTTCGGATCAGGAATGGGAGAAGAAGACAAAACCTGGAATGCCGTGATTCGTCAGGCGTTGATAGCCGGTTATCTGAGTAAGGATGTAGAAAACTACGGTTTGCTGAAAGTGACCGATGCAGGAAAGAAATTCCTCAAACATCCCAAGTCATTCAAGATTACCGAGGACAATGACTTTGAAGAAGTGGAAGAAGAAACACCGGCAAGAGGTGGAGGTTCGTGTGCAGTCGATCCGGTTCTTTATTCTATGCTGAAAGATCTCCGGAAAAAGTTATCGAAGAAACTGGAAGTGCCTCCTTACGTGATTTTTCAGGATCCCTCTCTTGAAGCGATGGCTACTATCTATCCTGTGACGCTCGAAGAACTTCAGAATATCCCGGGCGTAGGTGCCGGAAAAGCCAAACGTTACGGCGAAGAATTCTGCAAGCTGATTAAGAGACATTGCGAAGAGAATGAGATTGAACGTCCGGAGGACTTACGGGTACGCACTGTCGCCAACAAGTCGAAGATGAAAGTGGCCATTATTCAAGCCATCGACCGTAAAGTGGCTCTGGATGATATCGCACTTTCCAAGGGCATTGAGTTCAGCGAATTGCTGGATGAAGTGGAAGCGATCGTTTATTCGGGTACTAAGTTGAATATCGACTACTTCCTGGATGAGATCATGGACGAAGATCACATGCTCGACATCTATGATTACTTCAAAGAGTCGACAACAGATAAGATTGACGACGCTCTTGATGAACTCGGGGACGAATTTACCGAAGAAGAAGTCCGTCTGGTTCGTATCAAGTTTATCTCCGAAATGGCTAATTAAAAAAGCGAAAAAAAACTTGCGTGCACTTATGCAGTCTTGAATAAAAACTGTATATTTGCACGCAATAATTTTTAAACGCATAGCCCTATGTCATTTATTGCCGATAAGATTGTAATGGATGGATTAACTTATGACGACGTATTGTTGATCCCCGCTTATTCTGAAGTTTTACCACGCACTGTCGATCTCTCGACAAAGTTTTCAAAAAACATTGAGTTAAAGATTCCGTTTGTAACTGCCGCCATGGACACGGTTACCGAAGCCAAGATGGCCATTGCCATTGCGCGCGAAGGGGGAATTGGCGTGATCCATAAGAATATGTCCATTAAGGAACAGGCTAAGCAGGTGGCTACTGTGAAGCGTGCTGAAAACGGTATGATTTACGATCCTGTCACTATTAAGCAAGGGTCTACCGTACGTGATGCTCTCGCCCTGATGTCCGAATACAAGATCGGCGGCATTCCGGTAGTGGATGACAATAGATATTTGGTTGGTATTGTAACGAATCGTGACCTTCGTTTCGAACGTAACATGGATAAACGTATCGACGAGGTGATGACAAAAGAAAATCTGGTTACCACCAATCAGTCTACCGATCTGGAAGCAGCTGCGCAAATTCTGCAACACCATAAGATTGAGAAGCTGCCGGTAGTCGATAAAGAAGGAAAACTGATCGGGCTGGTTACTTACAAAGATATTACAAAAGCCAAAGATAAACCTATGGCTTGCAAAGATTCGAAAGGCCGTCTGCGTGTAGCTGCCGGTGTAGGTGTGACTGCCGACACTTTCGACCGTATGCAGGCGTTGGTGGATGCCGGTGCGGATGCCATCGTGATCGATACGGCTCACGGACACTCAAAGGGAGTGATCGACACCTTGCGCGAAGCGAAAAAACGTTATCCCAATATTGATATTGTGGTTGGTAACATTGCTACGGGCGATGCAGCCAAGGCCTTGGTGGAAGCCGGGGCTGACGGTGTAAAAGTAGGTATCGGTCCGGGTTCCATTTGTACGACACGTGTGGTTGCCGGTGTAGGCGTACCGCAACTTTCGGCTGTTTATGATGTAGCCAAAGCCTTGAAAGGTACAGGTATCCCTTTGATTGCCGATGGCGGACTCCGCTATTCGGGTGATGTGGTGAAAGCTCTGGCTGCCGGAGGATACTGTGTGATGATCGGTTCATTGGTTGCCGGTACAGAAGAAAGTCCGGGCGAGACGATTATCTTCAATGGACGTAAGTTTAAGTCATACCGTGGTATGGGTTCTCTCGAAGCGATGGAAAATGGTTCGAAAGACCGCTATTTCCAAAGTGGCGAGATGGATGTGAAGAAGTTGGTTCCGGAAGGCATTGCTGCCCGTGTGCCTTATAAAGGAACTTTATATGAAGTGATTTATCAGCTGACCGGTGGTTTGCGTGCCGGTATGGGATATTGCGGTGCTCCTGATATCGAGAAACTGCATGATGCCAAGTTTACTCGCATCACCAATGCCGGAGTAATGGAAAGCCATCCGCACGATGTGACGATTACAAGCGAATCGCCTAATTACAGCCGTCCGGAATAACAGCCTGTTTATCGGGCGTTTGGCCGTTGCCGTCTGGTCGCTGTTTTCCACCACAGATTACACGGATTAACACAGAACTTTTTAATCTTCAATATCAATGAGATAAATTATCAATCTGTGTTAATCCGTGTCCTTTGTAGTGAACTCGATTTATTTTATTCCGATATGAATATCTCAACGTAGAATGGTATGAAGAAGGTTCTGGTTGGTGCACTGACCTGTTTGTTTGGGTTTATTGCCGGCTATGCCCGGCAAGATCCTGTGTTGATGCGGATCAATGGACAAGACATTTCCCGCTCGGAGTTTGAGTCTTTCTATCATCGGAATAAGCCTTCGGGAGTATCCGGGAAAGAAGCCTTGAAGGTTTGTGTTGATCTCTTTGTCGATAAGAAGTTGAAACTGCATGCGGCACAGAGAGCGGGGTTGGATACTCTCTCTGCCTTTCGTGCGGAGATGGACAACTACCATCGTTCATTATCTAAATCCTATCTTACAGATTCGTCTGCAGAGGAAGCCTGTGCCAGAAAGCTTTACGATCAGATGAAGAGCCGCTCCATAGCCGGCGAGGTCCGGGTTATGCATATTTTCCGTTATCTTCCTCAGACGGCCCTGCCCCATCATTTGCGGGAGGCACAGGCTTTAATGGACTCTCTTTACAATGTATTGAAGACAAATCCCGATGCCGATTTCAAGACTCTGGTAGACCAATATTCTGATGATAAGGCAGAATCCTGGATCAGTTGGTTGCAGACACCACAGGAATTTGAGGAGGTCGCTTTCTCTTTGAAGGATGGCGAATATTCCCAGCCGTTTTTTACTCCTAAAGGACTTCATATCGTTAAAGTGACGGGCAGACGTGAACTCCCTCCATTTGAACAGATACGGGACAGGCTAATCCGTAAACTGTCCCATCGTCCGGGTGCGGATAAAGGAACCGAAATTCGGGTAAACAAACTGAAGGAGAGCTATCGGTATACTCCGGACAAAGCGGCGATGGAAGAGTTGCTTTCTCAAGGCAAGACCTCCCGTACTCTTTTTACGCTGGACGGTAAAAACTTTACAGGGAAGGACTTTGAGCGGTTTGCCGCTGCCCATCCCATGGGGACAAAGAGGCAGTTGGATGCTTTTGTGGTAAAATCAATTCTCGATTATGAGAACAGTCGCCTTGAGCAGAAACATCCTGAGTTCCGCAGGACACTGCAAGAACATCGTGATCACTTGCTGCTGGCCGCTATTACCCGCCGGGAAACCCATCAGGTCAGCCTGGCAGATTCTGTTGCACTGAAGAACTTCTTCAAGGAGCACCGGACCGATTACAACTGGGATTCACCCCGCTACAGAGGTGCGGTGTTGCACGGAACCCATAAGAAAACGCTGAAGAGCGCCCGTAAATTTCTGAAAAAACTTCCGGAAGAAGAGTGGAAAGATGCCATTCGCCTGACATTTAATACCTCTGTTTCACCGGCTGTCATCCGAATAGAACAAGGGACCTTTGCCGAAGGTGACAATGTTTTTGTCGATAAGTTAGTGTTTAAAAAAGGAGACTTCGAACCATTAAAGTCCTATCCTTTTACCGTTGTTTTGGGTGAGAAAAAGAAAGGTCCGGAGTCCTACAAAGAGATTGTTTCCCGTTTGATCGAAGATTATCAGAATCATTTGGATGCACTTTGGGCAGAGCGTCTCAGGGCTTCTGCTAAGGTTGAAATTAACCAAGAGGTTTTAAAAACGGTTAATAATCACTGAAGCAACGAATTATTGTATTATCTTCGTACCTTAAATTAAGTATAATTCAGTTGACAATGCGAAAAACGGGCCTTCTGCTAATCTCTCTCCTTTTCTGTGTGTCGTGTACTGACAAGCATGATCACAAAGGACAGACTCCTTTGGTAGAGGTCGATGGAAACTTTTTGTACAAAGAGGACCTTCAGGCCGTGCTCCCCGCCGGTTTGTCGAAAGATGACAGTCTTCTTTTCGCCGAGCACTACATTCGTAGCTGGGTTGAAGATGTTTTGTTGTTTAACCAGGCGCAAAGCAATATCCCCGACAATGGCGAAATCGATAAGTTGGTCGCAAATTACCGGAAAGCATTGATCATGCATACTTATCAACAAGAACTAATCAGCCAGAAATTGTCGGGCGAGATCCCCGAACAGGAAATAGCAGACTATTACGAAAAGAACAAAGAACTGTTTAAACTGGACCGTCCGTTGATGAAAGGTCTGTTTATCAAGGTTCCCCTTACCGCTCCCCAACTGGGAAATGTCCGTAAGTGGTATAAGACGGAGACTCAGGATGCCGTTGAGCATTTGGAGAAGTATAGTTTGCAGAATGCTGTGAAGTATGAGTATTTTTATGATAAATGGGTGCGGGTAGCCGATGTACTTGATATGATCCCGTTGAAAGCGGAATCCCCGGAAGCCTATATGGATAAGAACCGTCATATCGAACTGAAAGATACGGCATTCTACTATTTTCTGAATATCAGCGATTTTCGTGTGGCAGGCGAACAGGAACCTTACGAGTTTGCCCAACCGAAAGTTAAAGATATGCTTGTCAATATCAAGCGGGTTGATTTTATGAAACAAGTAAAGGACGACTTGTACGAACGTGCAGTAAAAAGAAAGAAGATTATAAATTATTAAATACACAGAATGAAGAAGTTTGTGAACTTTAAATTTGTTGTTATGTTTGCCCTGGCACTGGTTGCTAACGTGGCATCCTATGCGCAGGACAATGTGATTGACGAAGTGGTTTGGGTCGTTGGTGACGAAGCTATCCTGAAGTCCGATGTGGAAGAAGCACGGCTGGCCGCTTTGTATGAGGGGCGTAAGTTTGATGGTGATCCTTATTGTGTGATTCCCGAAGAGTTGGCGGTACAGAAACTTTATATGCACCAGGCTGTGCTCGATAGTATCGAAGTTCCTGAATCAGAAGTGATACAGCGTGTCGATTATCAGATCAATAACTATATTCAGGCGATGGGCACCCGCGAAAAATTGGAGGAGTATTTTAACAAGACTTCTACGCAGATTCGCGAAGCCATGCGCGAGAATGCCCGTGACGGATTGATTGTACAGAGAATGCAGCAGAAGCTGGTAGGTGATATCAAAGTGACTCCGGCCGAAGTGCGCCGTTACTTTAAGGAGCTTCCTCAGGACAGTATCCCTTATGTCCCCACTCAGGTAGAGGTGCAGATCATCACACAGCAACCTAAAGTGCCCATCTCTGAAATAGAGGATGTGAAAAGACGCTTGCGTGAATATACCGACCGTATCAATAAAGGCGAAAGTGATTTTTCTACACTTGCCCTGTTGTATTCCGAGGACCGCGGTTCTGCCATCAAAGGTGGTGAAACCGGTTTTATGGGTAAAGGCCAGATGGTGCCCGAATACGCTAATGTCGCTTTCAACTTGCAGGACACTAAGAAGATATCTAAGATTGTAGAGTCCGAGTATGGTTTCCATATCATCCAGTTGATCGAGAAACGTGGCGACCGTATCAATACCCGTCATATCCTGTTGAAGCCCAAAGTATCGGATAAGGAGTTGAATGAAGCCAATGCACGTCTTGATTCCATAGCCAACGATATTCGTAGCGATAAGTTTACATTCGATCAGGCAGCCGCTGCTTTGTCTCAGGATAAAGACACACGCAACAATCACGGTCTGATGCAGAATCCGATGAATCAGACTGCTAAATTCGAGATGCAGGATTTGCCGCAGGAGATAGCTAAAGTGGTAGATAAGATGAATATCGGTGAGATCTCCAAAGCCTTCACTATGGTCAACCCCAAAGATGGTAAGGAAGTTTGTGCTATTGTTAAGCTGAAGGCACGCATCAATGGACACAAAGCCACTATCACCGATGACTACCAGAACCTGAAAGAAATTGTGCTCGACAAACGTCGTGAAGAGGCGTTGCAAAAATGGATTGTTGAAAAACAAAAACATACGTATGTGCGTATTAATCCGGCATGGCAGCGTTGTGACTTTAAATATCCGGGCTGGATTAAAAAAGACTGATCCTGATTTGATATGTTTAGATTAAACAAAGAACATAAATTCCACGGCAGGCATAGATTTCTCTTAGCGGGTATTCTATGCCTGCTTGCCGTATGTTTTCTGGTGGCCCAGGACAAGAAACCGCAGCATGACAAGAAGCCACAACAGGAGAAGAAGGCTGAACCGGAAAAGCCAACGGGAAATAAAAAGACCCGTGTCGATTTGCTCCATGCCGATCGGGGGCAAGCCGATAAACTGGCGCGTCCTGATGTTCAGGTGCTGATTGGTTCGGTTAAGTTGCGTCACGACAGCATGTATATGTATTGTGACAGTGCCCTGATTTACGAAAAAACGAATTCATTCGAAGCATTCAGCAATGTGCGTATGGAGCAGGGAGATACTCTTTTCATCTATGGTGACTATTTGTTTTATGACGGCATGACTCAGATAGCGCAACTGCGCGAGAATGTGAAAATGATCAACCGGAATACTACCCTGTTGACAGACAGCCTAAATTATGACCGTCTGTACAATTTGGGTTACTATTTTGATGGGGGTACGTTGATGGATGAAGAAAATGTGTTGACTTCCGACTGGGGTGAGTACAGTCCTGCCACTAAACTTTCTGTTTTCAACCATGATGTCAAGCTCGTGAATCCCCGTTTCGTGCTTACTTCCGACACCCTGAAGTATAGTACGAATACTAAGATTGCCACCATTCTGGGACCCTCCAATATTGTCAGCGATCAGAACCATATCTATTCCGAGCGGGGCATTTACAATACCGTTTCCGGACAAGCCGAACTGCTCGACCGTTCGGTTTTGACCAATGAAGGTAAGAAGTTGACCGGTGACAGCCTTTTCTATGACCGTAAAGCGGGTTATGGTGAGGCATTCGATAATGTCCAGATGAACGACACTGTCAATAAGAACATGCTTACCGGTGATTATTGTTATTATGACGAGTTGAAGCAGAATGCTCTTGCCACCAAGCGAGCTGTTGCCGTGGATTATTCACGGGGTGACAGCCTCTTTATGCATGCCGATACGTTACTGATGAATAGCTATAATCTCGACACCGACTCCCTTTTCCGTGAGATGCGCGCTTTTCATAAGGTACGTATGTACAGCACTGATCTGCAAGGCGTTTGCGATTCTTTGGTCTTTAATACGAAAGACTCTTGCCTTACCATGTATCGCGATCCTATTATTTGGAACGAAGGGCAACAACTGCTGGGAGAAGAGGTTAAGGTATATATGAACGACAGTACGATTGATTGGGCTCATATCATCAATCAGGCGCTCACGGTGGAACAGAAAGACTCCATTCATTTTAATCAGATCTCAGGAAAAGAGATCAAGGCATACTTTGCCGAGGGTGAGGCACGCAAAATAGATGTGATAGGGAATGTCCTTGTAGTATATTATCCTCAGGAGCAAGATAGCACTATGATTGGTATGAACACCTCCGAAACCAGTCTGTTGAATATGTATCTCAAAGACCGGAAAATGCAGAAAATGGTCATGAGTCCCAAATCGAATGGAACACTTTATCCAATGGATCAGATTCCGCCCGACAAAATGAAATTGCCCACCTTCAGTTGGTTTGATTATGTCCGTCCTTTGAATAAGGAAGACATTTTCAACTGGAGAGGGAAAAAGGCAGGTGAGGCTTTACGTAAAACAGAGCGCAAGGTCATCAGTGGTCCTAAACGTGAAATAATTAATATGAAATAGCTATGGGAATGTTCAATGTACGAAAGCCGCGTGGATTCAATCATCAATATATCTATGTGGACGAGCGGAAAGAAAAATTGACGAAAATGGAAGAAGATGCCAAGCGTGATTTGGGAATGTTACCCGAAAAAGAATTTTCTCCGGAAGATATTCGCGGAAAGTTCATCGAAGGCACCACACATCTGAAGCGTCGTAAGGAGAGTGGGCGTAAGCCTGCTCATTTGGGTGTCATTCTGGCTATCATTGCCCTGCTTATTTTTCTATGGCATTATTTGCAGACCGGTAGCTGGTCTTTCTAAGTCCTATAAATTAATCAGTCAAAGCTAAATCTATTATGAGCGATATCATTCATTTATTACCCGATTCGGTTGCCAACCAGATAGCTGCCGGAGAGGTGATACAACGTCCGGCATCTGTCATCAAAGAGTTAGTCGAGAACGCCATCGATGCTGAGGCACAAAATATTCATGTATTGGTTACCGATGCAGGCAAGACCTGTATACAGGTGATTGATGACGGTAAGGGAATGTCCGAAACCGATGCACGCCTCTCCTTCGAGCGGCATGCCACCTCAAAGATCCGCGAGGCATCCGATCTGTTTGCCCTTCGCACGATGGGCTTTCGTGGTGAAGCGCTGGCTTCCATTGCCGCCGTTGCTCAGGTAGAGCTGAAGACTCGTCCCGAATCCGAAGAGTTAGGGACCAGGATTATCATTGCGGGCTCCAAAGTGGAGAGTCAGGAAGCAGTGTCTTGTCCCAAAGGAAGCAACTTTTCCATTAAGAACCTTTTTTTCAATATTCCTGCCCGGCGTAAGTTCCTGAAGGCCAACTCTACCGAGTTGAGTAATATTCTGGCCGAATTTGAACGTATTGCCCTGGTACATCCTGAGGTTGCTTTCTCACTGTATAGCAATGACTCCGAACTGTTCAATCTTCCCGCCTGCCATTTGCGGCAACGTATTCTTTCTATTTTTGGTAAGAAGCTCAATCAGCAATTGCTCAGTGTGGAAGTGAACACTACGATGGTGAAGGTTTCAGGCTATGTGGCCAAGCCCGAAACAGCCCGTAAGAAAGGTGCCCATCAGTATTTCTTTGTGAATGGCCGTTACATGCGTCATCCTTACTTCCATAAAGCGGTGATGGATGCTTACGAACAGTTGATTCCCGCAGGCGAACAGATTTCTTATTTCATCTATTTTGAAGTCGATCCTGCCAACATCGATGTCAATATCCATCCTACCAAAACAGAGATCAAATTTGAGAACGAACAGGCTATCTGGCAGATTCTTTCTGCCTCGGTAAAAGAGTCGTTGGGCAAGTTCAATGCCGTCCCTTCTATCGATTTCGATACGGAAGACATGCCTGATATCCCTGCATTTGAACAGAACTTGCCTCCTGCGCCGCCTAAGGTGCATTTCAATTCCGATTTCAATCCATTCAAACCTTCAGTGTCCTCTTCCGGCGGTGGCAATTACTCCCGTCCGAAAGTGGACTGGGAAGATTTGTACGGTGGTCTTGAGAAAGCCAGTAAGATGAATCAGCCTTTCGCCGAACCCGATCCCGAACCGGAAGAATTTGCGGTAATTGAAGAGGAAAGTATTGTTACAGCCGCTCCTGCAACTCTTTATGCCGGTGAGTCGGCCATAATGGAGAAGGGGACCCAGCACTTGCAGTTCAAGGGACGTTTCATTCTTACTTCTGTAAAGTCCGGATTGATGCTGATTGATCAGCACCGTGCCCATGTTCGGGTGCTCTTTGACCGGTATCGTGCCCAGATTCAGCAGAAACAAGGTTTCTCACAAGGCGTTCTCTTCCCCGAAATCCTGCAACTTCCGGCTTCTGAGGCAGCCGTATTGCAAGACATTATGGACGATTTATCTGCGGTAGGTTTCGATCTCAGCGATCTTGGTGGAGGCAGTTATGCCATTAACGGAGTACCTTCAGGCATCGACGGACTGAATCCGGTCGATTTGGTGCGCAGCATGTTGCATACCGCTATGGAGAAAGGCAACGATGTCAAAGAAGAAATTCAGGATATCCTTGCGTTGACCCTTGCCCGCGCGGCTGCCATTGTCTATGGGCAGGTGCTGAGTAATGAAGAGATGGTCAGTTTGGTCGATAATCTGTTTGCCTGTCCTTCGCCCAACTATACGCCGGATGGTCGTGTGGTATTGACTACCATAAAAGAAGAAGAGATCGATAAACTTTTCCGGTGATCATCATTCTTCTGTACTTATCAGAGTAAGTATTATGTCAGTTCCACTCTATCTCACACGATCGACAGATTTATATCTGTTTATTGCATCTCCTTTCTAATAGGTTAATAACCAGTAGAATACTCTATTAGTATCCTCCCTGTACGAGCAAATAAAGTTAACTCGTGCAGGAAGGATATTAACTACACGTACATATAAGAAATTAATAACCTCGTACCCCATTCATCACCTGAAAATCTTGTTAATAGTGCTGATAAACATATCCCTAAAAGAATGACATTCTACGAATAATTCGTATCTTGCGGTATGCTTTATGAAAAGTAGTTTTTTACTTTCAGCCAAAATCTATTTTTATATGAAGACAAGATACCTTTTATATCCGCTTCTCTTTCTTTTATCGGTTGCAATGTCTGCTTCCTCATGTTCTTTGTTTGTACCCCAAGAGAGGGATATAAAAGAAGGTTCCGCCTTTTACGCTGTCGATTTATTGGAAATAGAGAAAATAAAGGGTGAGGAAATGTTGTTTTCTGATTTGATAGAATCATTGGAAATTATTAAGTTGGATGACAGAGTAGAGGCATTGGTTGCCACTTATCCTTCCGGTATTGATGTTTCAAGCAATTATATCTTAATAGAGCCGGATGGCGTTTCTGCTTTGAAATTATTTACTCGTAAGGGACGGTATGTGGCTGATATAGGTGGAGTTGGTCAGGGGCCCGGAGATTACAAATATGCTGTGAATAGATTTCTTGATGAAAAGCAGGGACGTGTGGCTATTGCCGAGAATCAAAAAATAACATTTTTTGATCTTAAAGGCCGATTTTTATCGAAAGAGAGTATTTCATTGCCGGAAACGATAACGAAGAGTTCCATTTGGATAGATTTGGAAAATGAAAAAGCTGTAGTGGGCGTTCTTCCCTTTGTTGATATAGGAAATCCTAAAGCACCGATCAGTAAGAATCTATGCTGGGTACAAGATTTTAAGGGGAATATCTTGCAAAAAATATCTGCTGTAAATTATGCGATTATGCCGGATTATAGTAATGAAGTATTGGCTCCCCGGAATGTTGATGGCTATTCTTTTTCCCTTTGTCAGGTTGTCGGGCGTACACGCCCTGATACTCTATATCACTATGATATTGCTAATAATGTATTGAAACCTTGTTTTACTTTGGATAATGTAATGCAGGAGGATAAATATATTGTAACGTCATTGTATGAGACTCCGGAATATTATTGGAGTAGAGTAACTATTGGACCGGCTAAAGTGCCATCAGATGGTTCTCCCGTTCGTATGACTGTATTTAATGTTCGTGTTTCTAAAAAAGATGGTAGTGTGAAGCGCATTGATCGTTTTACAAATGACTTTTTGGGACTTTCTTATCCTTTCTTGACTATGCGCAACGGTTATGTCTGTATCTCTTACGAACCTCTTGGACTGATGGATGCTTTAGATAAAGTTCTTGCCCAAACTGATTTAAAGCCTGAAATACGTAAACGAGTCACTAATCTAAGAAATAGTTTACACGAAAATGATAATGACATTCTTATGATTGGGAAACTTAAATCCAACTATTAGTAACCTATAAATTATCGTCCTATGAAGTTAGATTATATCGCATTGTTTTTGGTATTGTTTTTTCTTGCTGCTTGTGGCAGCAAGCTTTCTTCTCCGGATATGGTGGATGATAACGCTTTATCGGCTGAGGAAACCTTTAAAGATATTGATCTTGCTAACAATCTGAAAGATTGTGGCAAGCCTTTACTGCTGAGTGACATCGTGAAAGATGTGGAGTATGTGAAGCTGGAAACGCAGGATAGTATATTAGTCGGTGATATAAAGCAGCTAAAGCGGACGGAGAAGTTTGTCTTTATTTATTCAAGAAATCAGAATCATGTCATGATGTTTGATACTTCGGGAAAGTTTATTCGTAAAATCGGTCGTGTAGGTCAGGGACCCGGAGAGATAGCTAATATAGACTTTTTCACAGTCAGTGACAGTTGGGTATTTATTTATCCGTTCAGCCGTAATGGCAGCCTGACAGTCTATGATATGCGGGATAATAGCTTCGTCAAGGAGATTCCTTTAAAATGGCCTGTTTTTTTTAGTTGGGCTATCGATGTGATGGGAGATTGTTTGGTTTATTATCCCGGTGCTGTTTATTCGCCTGATAATGGAAAGACATTCATAAGCGCTTGTGTTGCGAATGGAAAAGGGGAGACATTGATGGAGCAAATCCCTTACTTATCCTCTGGTGATAAGGAAAACTTACAGTTATCTTCTGATCCCTCTTGGCTCTATCGTGGAAGAAGTAACGTTTATTCGTTTATTAATGATACGATCTACGGCATTACTTGTGATTCTATTTTTCCTCGTTACTATCTTTCTCTTGGAAAATATAAATTGCCTTCCGAAAGATATGATCCTACTCATGATTATGGTTGGGGAGATTTTATTCTGATGCAAAGTGTTTATGAAGCTAAAGAGTTTCTTTTTTTTAAATTTTGGTTTGATAAAAAGTTGTGGTTCAGCCGATATGATAAAAAAATGGAGAAGATCGACTCTTGGGAGCAAACTCCTTTTAAAGCTCATTATTGGATGATACTCGATGCACCGGGTATAACGAATGATATTGACGGTTCTCAATCGTTCAAAGCCTTCTATAATGTAGGTGAAAACTGTTTTCACTTCGCAATCACTCCGGATAATTTGGATCAGGTAAGGCGCAATGTTACTGAAGCTAAGGTCAAGTTCCCTGAGAAGCAGGCCGAACTGCTGAAGTTTCTTGATGAGATGGGAGAGGATGATAATCCGATTATTGCTTTCTATAAATTGAAAGACTGAAACGGAATATATTTTAGACGAAAGATCTGGTATAACGGTATGTAACCTGAGATTCTTTGGATGTAATCAGTAAGTATAATAATACTTGTAAAATTTAGGTTTATGGATAAAATCTATTTATGGCTTCTGCTTCTCATTTCATGTAGTTGCTCTCATACTAAAGAAAAGGTTTCTAATGACATGGATTCCTCTTTGTGTGTCATAGATGTTACTTGTGAATATCCTGTTGAGAAAGTGAATATACATGATGTTGCCGATGTAGAGTATGTTCCTTTAGAAACGACACGAAATTCACTGCTTGCGTCGGATTGTTCTGCTTTTCGGATTTCAGATGATTATATAACTGTCGCAAGTGGTGTTGATAATGGCAATATCTTTTTCTTTAATAGAAAAGGGAGGTACTTGTGGACTTTTAACCGGCGAGGAGGATCTGCTGAAGAGTACAGTTCTATAACCGCATGGGATGCCGATTTTGGCATGCAAGAAATATACATCTATGATTCGTTCAGGAAAAAGATATATATTTATTCTTTTGATGGACGGTATAAACGTAGCCATGCTTTGCCTATGAAGGATTGCACATTTATCGATCTGTATAATTATGATAAGGATTATCTGATAGGTTATAATCGGTTTTATGACTTTCGTAAAAAGAAAAAGGTGGATACGCATCCTTACTATCTGATCGATAAACAGAGCGGAGAGATGTCTTCCATCGGGATTGCTGTGGATAAACCTATCAGTGAGAAGGTGCATACAGAGATCGTCAAGTTTCCCGGAGGTGCTTATAGAGATCAGGTCCTTTTTCTCATAACACCGTTGATAAAAAATGGAGATGCTTTCTTGATTGCCGACTATGCTTTGGATACTATTTACAGCTATCGTCATCACAAGCTGGTTCCTATCGCCGTGCAGACTCCTTCGGTATATGCGTCAGATCCACCGGTCATTGTCGCTTGTGAATTATACACCGATTCATACTTGTATTTTAGAATAATTCCGATGTATTATAATCCTTCTGCTCCCATGTCTCCTATGGCGGATGCTCCTGAGCTTGTGTTAAACAGGCATACAGGCAAGATTGCGGAATGGAAAATGTATGATTATAATTATTCCTCCGATATAGAAAGGCCTGTGCCGACTATGATACTTCAGTCTGCTGATAGAGAAAATTATGGTATAAGTATGTTTGGGGCGGAAAGGCTTATTGAGCAATATCAAGCGGGCGGGTTGAAGGGGGAGCTGAAGGATATTGCATCCCGATTGAGTATAGATGACAATGATATATTAATGATATGTAAATATAAATAAGTGAAATCAATGCAAAGTTAGAGAATATGGTTTGGCCGTTATGATAAGGAAAGGCTAAAATAGGCTTTTGAGAAATAAAGATTTCTCTCTATCGGTGATTGACATTGATAAAGCCCGTGATTATCCTGTGAAATGTATTGAAATACGTGAAGTAGCTGATGTAGAGTATATACCGCTGGAAACAGTTGGCTCTTCTTTGTTAATAAATGACATTTGGGGATACTATGTGTTTTACTTGTCAAAATAGTAATTATCTTCCTATATAATATATAAGTGAAACTTCTGGAAAATGAATTGATTTGTTTGGCTATTATTTTGTAAATTAGATACTTATAACGATTTGCTGTTTGTCGGTAAAAGACTTGTTTTAACACACTGTTAAAGCAAGTCTTTTGATGATAAGGAACAGCTCTTTTAAATGCAAAAGACTTGTTCTTTGCATCCTCTAAAAAGATATTCTGGAATGACTGTTAATAGTGTTAATTTGAATAAAAGAATTTGATATCTTTTTGAATTTCACCAACCGGAATTATTCGACTTATTGTTGACTTTTAAAAATATAATTGTATTTTTGAGGATGGGTTCATGGTGCTGATACAGTTAAACCATTTGTTAGATTGCCTGCTTTTAATTTACGGAGGTCTGACATGTGACAATATTTAATTCTCATAAATTAGTATAAATGAAAGTAAGTCATCTATTTGTTGGGATATTTGAGCTTTATGCACAAATCTGCCACAGGTCGGAGTGAAGGTGGAGAAGGAGGAAAAAGCTGTTCATGCAGATTCTATCTGAAAAATACTTTATACATTTTTTAATAGATTTATAATGAAAAACCTATATTTGATTTTAGTGCTTAGTGCGTTGGTGGCCTGTACCGGTAGTTCTCAAAAAGAGAAGCCGGCATGTGTAAATACTCCTGTCGAGCCGTTCATCGGATTGCCTGTTTTTGATTTGCAGGGGCAATACCCCGAGAAAGAAATCATTCTTCAGGATATCGCCGATGTAAGATATGTCGTGTTGGAAACCGGCGATAGTTCATTGGTCGGTACCCGTACCATCCTTATGACGGACAGCTTGATTGTTACCGTAAACAAGAAAAGTGATGTTATCTTTTTTGATAAGTCAGGGAAATATCTTCATTCTTTTAATCATACAGGCATGAGCGGAGAAGAATATGGGGATGTTGTCAGCGGTTATTGTATAGATGAAAAAGCCCGGGAGATATTCATCTATGACGGGTTACAAAGCAGAATTCAGGTGTATGGTTATGGCGGCGCATACAGGCGCACGCTTAAACTGCCGCAAAACCGCATGTTTGCTTCTTCGATATTTGAGTATGATGAAAATTTCCTGTTTGGCGAAGATTATCGCCTTGTCGACTCTCAGATTGGGAAGTATCCTGTTAATAAAACGCCTTATTACAAGATTTCCAAGAAAGACGGGAAATTAACGTCGATTCCCATCACGGTCAAGGAGAGAATAAGGGATGGACTGTCTTATACAGTAGGAGACGGTGCGTCTGGCGGCTACGTAAGTTTATCCATGTTTCCCGTCGCCCGTTTGGGTTCGGATATTCTGATTGCCGATTATTCATTGGATACGGCGTATGCATATCGTGATGACCATTTGATTCCATTGACTGTCCGCCGGAACCATACAAGCGAAAACAATATTCCGATTTTAGCGACGGTTGATGTGATGACCGACCGTTATTTGCTTTGGTACACGATAGTAAAGGATATAGATGTGAAGAATAATCATGTTTCTGATCCGGTAGCTTATTTGTATGACAGGTTCACTAATGAATATTGCCGGGTCGATCTGGTAAACAGAGATGGTGTGTCCGCTACCAATGTTCCGACATTCCAGATGCGATTGTCCGCCAATTATCATGTGGTGCCTGAAAACTATGCCATACAATGTTATCCGGCCGAGAAGCTTATCGAACTTAACGGGCAAGGAAAGTTGAAAGGAGAGTTGAAAGAGATTGCTTCAAAATTGAATGACGAAGATAATCCGGTGTTGCTTATCGCTAAGTTTAAGGAATAATATTTATAGTATAGCCCTTTGGCAGAACCACTGAAAAACTAATGCTTTTTCTAAATTAAAGAATATGAAATCAATTATAGGCAATGGATTGATAAAGTGTATTGTTTTTCTTCTTTTGCAAGCTACTGCCTTAGGCAGTTGTACGGAAATATCCAAAAAGAATGAAGAGTGTGCGAGAGCTCATTTCACAATTGATCCTTTAGATAGAAAGATAGTGCTTCCCGTGTTATTTAATGATAGCATTGTTGCAAATTTGGTATTTGATAGTGGGGCTTCTTTGGGAGCTTTTATTGTTGACTCTACTTTTTGTTCAGCTCACCCTTCTATCTTATCGAATTTGTCTCCTGACACTATTGCTCCATATGGGTGTGCATGGTCTGTATTACGTATGCCCGCATCTATGTATACAATTGTTCCGACTATAAAAGTAGGGAATGCCAATTTGATATATGATAAAATGTTAGTTTATAATTTGAGAGATTATATGGGAGGTACTCAATTGGATGGTGTGTTTAATATTCCACAAAATGATACTGTTAATATATGGGAGTTTAACTTTGAACATCATTATATGGCTATCCATTCATTTCAAGATTTTATTATGCCTGAGAATTGTATTCTGATTCCTTTTGTGAGAGGGAATGATAAAAGCTCACTTTTTTATGTTAATCTGCCTTTAAATATTAGATGTGCTGATGGAGACACACTGATGCTTACTCATACTTATCTTGTAGATACAGGTATGCCACAAGACATAGCTCTGATGGCTCAAGCTTCTGAATTGTCCTTTTTTTCTAAGAAAAAGAATGCCGTTTGGACGCAGGCACCATCTGGATATTATAGTCACCATAATGTAAATGCTACTTTGTTTGGTGGCATACAACTCGATTCCTTGCGGATTTATATATTTGATCAACCTAATCAAGTACCTTGTGATTATCTTATTGGTCTGAATTTTCTTAAAAGATTTAATGTTTTTTTTGACATGAAATCACAAAGATTAGGTTTGCAGCCAATAAAGAACTACGAACGAGTGGTCAACCCTCGGAAGAAACGATTCCACATGTCATCCCGTATGAATAGCCATGGAAAAATTATTATTACTAAAATTGCCGATTATGAGGGGAATTATGTTAAAGAATCTGGTTTGTTAGAAGGTGATGAAATTATTGCTATAAATGAAATTCCTATTAAAATGATCTCTTTGGAAGAGGATGCGGAGCTAAGCCGGCAAGACACATTGATATACGATATTGTCCGTCAAGGTAAATCTTATAAAATACCGGTGGTTATTGATAGAAATGAGGTTCAAGGTGATTGAATGAAATAATAATATTAACGTGATTCGATACAATCTTAGAATAATCTTAACTGCCCGTCATTGACAAAGTCTACATCAATGGCGGGTTTCTTATTAAAGAAACAATATGCTGTAATAACCGACAAGGTATTTGCAATAAAATTATTAAATGATCCACCGGATAGATATATACTTTTCCGGAAAAAGAATAGGACTGTCCTATTCTTCATTTTACTTATTGTTGATTTTTAAAAATATAATTGTACTTTTGAGGATGGGTTCATAGAACTTATTTTATTCTTTATTTTGGATTATATTTGAAGACAGATGAAATCATCTTATATCTACTGCGTATTGTTATTTGTTTTGTTTTTGGTAAGTTGCACCGATGGGCGTTCTGAGGGGCAAGTAGCCCGTTTGTTGCGTCAGGCCGAAACGTGTATGAAGGAATATCCCGATAGTGCTTTAGTATATCTTCATCAAATACCGGATCCGGAAAAGTTGACAGGAGAAAACCAAGCTGATTATTGCTTACTGTTGACCCAGGCAATGGATAAGAATGATTTACCGTTGAGTTCGGATTCGTTGATACAAATAGCTGTTGGCTATTATTCAAATAAAGGTGATGCGGAGTGTAAAGCTAAAGCTTTATTTTATAAGGGTAGGGTGTTTCAGCAACAAGGGAACTTAGAGGGTGCTACACTCCTGTATAAAAAAGCGGAATCTATGATTCCGGATTTGACTGATTATTATTTAGTAGGATTGATTTACAGCTATCTGGGACATTTGAATAGGGATGAAGAGCATTATAAGAAGGCATTATTTTATTATGAAAAGGCTTTGCCTTGCTATCGAACCATACAAAATCCAACTTTGACGGCTTCCGGATTACAGGATATGGCTAAGATATCTGTCTATTTAGGAGAGACGCATCGGGCAGACTCTCTTTTTAGTGAGGTTTTGTCTTATGTGCCGGATATTGATGCTGCCTGGCAAGCTAATATTTATCATAATGTGGGTGTCTTTTATATGCTCACCAATCAATTTGGTAAAGCGGAACAAGTAGTGAACGCTTCTTTGAAATTACCAAGTACTCCGCAGGACAAACTCCGTTCATATGCCGTATTGGCTACGATCTATACAAAACAAAATCGTGGAGATTTAGTTGATTCTTTATGGCATAAAGCCCTGAATTCAGAGAATATTTATACCCGAAAGGCAGTATATGCCTCCTTGCTGAACGAAGCTGTCAGTAAACAGAATCTTCAAGATATAGAACACTATGTGCCTCTTTATATCCAGTCTGCGGATTCTGTTTATCAACTTTCACAAGCAAAGCGCATCGTAGAGGTTCAGGCTAAATACGATCAGGAGATATTAATTAAGAAAAATAAAATTAGCCGATTGTTATTATATTGCTTTATTCTCTGCTTACTTTTACTTGTGATATCTTTGGCTTACGTTTTTCATGTATACAAACGTTATAAAAGGACGAAGGAGCGCGAACTTATTACTCAGAGAGCAGAGTTGGATGAAGGGAAGCAGGTTATAAAAGAGATGAATGATCAGATTGAACGAATCCGTAAAGAGGCATCTACAATGAAAGAGGATTATAATAAAAGTCTGATTGATTTGACTGATGAAAAAAAGAGCATTGAACAGCAATTCGCTCTAATTAAACAAAGAGCTGATGATGTGAGTCAAACTAATAACAAAATGGAACAAGACTTACTTGTTTTACAAGAACAGTTGCGGAAGGTTGATGACGCTCGTTCAGAACTATTGGCAGAATTGGACGTTTACCGTTACTTTGATGCTGAGGGAGTGATTTCGGAGGATTGTTATAAAGCTGTGGTCACTATCTATAAACTTTTCAATGCTCCATTAGTTGCTTTCCTGCGTGATCCCCATTTGAAGCTTACCCCTTATGAATCGCTTCTTTGTGTACTCTCTTATGAACATCTTTCCACCCAACAAATGGAACAGAAATTAGGGAAAAGCAAGAATACCCTAAATAAAGCAATTTTCCGAATAAGAGAGAAATTGGACGCAAAAATGGATTTAAAAAAGAATATAAATTCTTTGGGAGATTTTTTGCGGACGAAGTTCTGACTTAAAATATTAATACCTTTTTTTATGTTAATTATACGTCTTCGTGGAAAGATGTATTTCTGCTTTATGGCATATTTTATAGGCGATTTATATGTCTTATCATAATCTGGTAACCTCCGAAATAAGTCCTGAGATGTTTGTTTTTATGAAAACAAAAACTTATGTTTGTGATATTAACCAATTTCTAGTGATTATGAAAAGTATGCTATTTACATTATTACTTGTAGTCTTGCCGCTTCAAATGATGGCAAAGACAAACGGAAGCACGAGCCCAGTTGATTTAAAAGGTTTGTTTAATGATAAGCTCCAGAAATCGATTGTTGAAGATATTCCCATTAGAGCTGAAATTTCAGGCTCTGAATTCTTGGTTCTTAGTTTTGAAGCTCCTATAATGGATATAACCATTACGCTCTATAAAGATGGAGTGATGGTGATACAGAAGTCATTGTCGGTATCTTCCGGAGATATAGAGACACTCGATCTAACCTTTTGGGGAGCGGGTGAGTATTCTTTGAAGTTGACTACCCCACGTGGGACTGCTGTTTATGGAAATTTTCAGTTAGAGTAATAGTGTAGTTCATTATGCACAACTCTTTGGTTAGGGAGTTAGTTCAGGCAGGACGTTCTACGTCCTGCCTCGGACTTACCAACGGAAAAATGGGGATTGCCATTGCTCTTTTCCGCTATGCCCGCCTTTCCGGTGAGGCGGTCTGTGAAGAGATAGCCGGAGAGTTGCTCGATGAAGTTTGTGAGCGTCTGGATTATTCAATGCCTGTATCTTTTGGTGACGGATTATGTGGCATTGGTTGGGGAATTGAATATTTAATTCGTCAAAAGTACATTGAAGGTGATGCGGATCTTATTTTAGAAGAGATAGATCGGGTTGTGATAGCTATGATACACTTGCGGAGAATAACTAAGATTGATCTTGAAGAAGGGCTTTGTGGGATAGGGAAGTACTTAATAGGGCGTATCCATTGGGGGAATGGTGTGAAGGATACTTATTGCAGTGCTAAGCTAAAGGAATATCTGATTTATTGGGTGGACTGGCTTGATGAATTGCTGTTATACAAAGAAGAAGGAATCAAAGATGTTTTGGACTTACTATCTGAATTATATGATTGGGGCTTCTACAAAGAAAAGGTTCGTTCAATATTAAAACGGCTTATTTCTGAACCACAAGGAGTTAACTGGATGATAAATAAAAATATATGCTTTTAAGTTATCATGATCAAGTGACCATTGCTATACCTTTTAGGGCTGACAGCTCACAAAGGAAGCGTAATTTAACATTATTACTCCGACATCTAATGCCATTGAAGAGTCGAATTGTGCTTCTTGAAGCTGATACTTCGGCCTGCTGCATGGAATGTAAAGAGGTAGAGACTTTAGAATACTTATTTGTTTATGATCCGGATGCCGTTTTTCATAAGACGCGTTATATTAATCAACTGTTGGAGTATTGTCAGACATCGATAGTGGTTATATGGGATGCGGATATCATATTGCCTTATGAGCAGTTGGAAACTGCTGTGAAAGCAATTGTTGAACAGCGATATATTGTGAGCATTCCATATAATAGAATAGTCTGGACATTGAATGCGAAGCAAAGCATTGATTATGAGGAATCGGGAGAAGGTTATTTTTATCTATTAAATCGGACTCAATGCTACTCGCAAATGATGGGGAAGTGTTCGTGCGGAGGGGTTCTAGTGGTTAATAGAGAAGGATATTTAAAATGTGGAGGAGATAATGAAAAACTCTATGGCTGGGGACCGGAAGATGTGGAGCGGATTCATCGTATGGAAATTTTGGGCTATCCTGTATATTGGGTGAATAGCGGCCCTCTATTTCACTTGTGGCATCCTCGAGGAAAGAATTCTTGGTTTATCAGTGAGGAGTTGGCTTTTGCTAATCGGGTTGAACTGATTAGGGTGTGTAACATGGAAAGAGAAGAACTTGTAGAGTATATCAATTCATGGAGGAAATGAAAAAGAAAAATATGGAAAGAGAATATTTCTTGCATCAAATAGCAAGTCATCGGATCTTGTCAAGTGGCTTTTGTCAGGACTCCGGGTTATTTCAAGGGAAAATGGGGATCTCCTTATTTTTCTTCATTTACGCGCGATATGTTTCTAATCATTGGTATGAAGAGTTTGCGGGTGAACTTCTGGAAGATGTTTGTAATGGTTTGGATATAAATATCCCTATTACGTTTGTTGATGGTTTATGTGGTATAGGTTGGGCGATAGAGTTTATGGTACAGAGTGGCTATGTTGAAGGAAACACTGATGAAATTCTTATAAACATTGATTCTAAGGTTATGGAGCGTGATTTGAGGCGTATATCAGATATTTCGTTTGAAACAGGTCTGGAGGGTATTGTGGCTTATGTTTACACTAGATTGCACACTCCTAGAGTTGCTGCTTCTTCTCCATTTGATGCCGACTATCTTGAGGAATTAGTATGCGTGTGTAAGAAACACAAAATAGCTTGGACGGGTGAGCAATATGGGCTACAGTCGGTATGGGTGAAAGTGCTAAACTCTTTTCAAGATATATCTTTTGAGAGGTATGACTGGAGAGAAGGATTATGTATTTTAAAACAGCAAGGGGTATGAAGCAATTATTTATCATATCGAAAGAGAGTCGGGCAGCACGCTTTGGGATTGGCACTTATATCCGTCAGTTGATAGAGTGCTTTGATCTTTCTCTTTGGTGTATCCATGTGGTAGAATTGAATGCCAGTGTGGAAGGATATGTTTATAAGGAAGAGGACGGAGTCTTTTATTCGAAGATCTCTCTGCCTGTATATGTAAATGAATGGGATTTAGAAAAAGAGCGTTTGTATTATAGAGGGGTATTTTACTGGTTGGCTTCTTTGATTCCGGATGATAGAGAAGTGTTTTGTCATTTCAATTTTGCTCGTGACTATGAACTTGCACGATTGCTAAAAGAAAAGCTGAATGTTACGATTTTTTTTACGCTTCATTACATGGAGTGGAGCTTTGATTTGTTAGGAAATAGTGAAAAATTATTGTCTATTTTGTCTAACCCTACCGATAGGGAAGAAGAAAAAATCGTGAATCAATTTAAAAATGAAAGAAGATTTATGGCTGATTGTTGCGATTCTATTATCACAATTTCTAAACATACGCTTAAATTATTGCAAACGCTTTATGGAATTCCTGACTTTAAGTTGGTGCATATCCCTCTTGGTCTAAAAGATAAATATATTAAAAGGAGTGAGGCGGAACTGAAACGGATAAGGAAGAAGTATTTGTTTACAGAAACGGATAGACTGATTTTATATGTAGGGCGTTTGAGTGATGGGAAAGGCCTGTGTGAATTAATTCAAGCTTTCAGATTATTATCTGAAAAAGATGAAAATGTACGTTTGATAATATCTGGTAATGGAGACTTTAATCGCTATTTGGTTGTATCAGCGCCTTATTGGGGCCGGATAACCTTTACGGGTTTCTTAACAGAAGAGCAATTAGGTGAAATGTATGCCATAGCTGATATAGGTGTAGTTCCTTCTTTACATGAAGAGTTGGGCTATGTACCTATAGAGATGATGATGCACAGATTACCTGTAATTTGCAGCAATGCTACGGGGTTATTAGAAGTAACAGCTAATGGGGAATTTGGGCAACTGGTCAATTGGACAGTGGAACATCAATCGGTGAAGTTATTGGAAGTATTGGTTGAATGGCTACTGTATCCTAAACTTTATCAGCGATTTAGAGATATTGGACGATTAAGATTTTTGAAAGAGTATTCGTTTGATAGATTTCAGGAAAAGATAAAACTATTGTATCACATATAATTCGTTTATTAATAATTTTGAAAAATAAATAGTATGAAGAAGCTGAATAAAATTAGTTTGCATAATCTTAGCCAAGCTGAGATGGCAAGTAGAGAACAAAATTTAGTTAGAGGCGGATATACTTGTGCTTGTGCAAGTGTCTGCATGGATGATGCGTGTATCTGTAAAGAGGATATTTCTGGTAATTTTCCTACAAGCAATAGTGCTATGGGCTCATATATAGGTGGTGGTGCCTCAGATTCTACTAATTCTCCTGTAGCAGGAGTTTATATAGGTAATACAGAACTACCTGATCCCATAAAACCTTGGTAATATTTTAAGGTTTTGTGATGCAATAGTTTTTTGAAAATTTTATGACTTTGCCTTATGATAAGTAAAATTTATTTCGTGTTAGCCTTTTTAGCTTTATTAGGGTGTTCTTCTCCTTCTCCTCAGCCAATTGTCTCTTCTTTACCAGTGATTGACATTGATAAAGCCCGTGATTATCCTGTGAAACGTATTGAAATACGTGAAGTAGCTGATGTAGAGTATATACCATTGGAAACTACAAAAAAGTCATTGGTTGCGACTTATGTTATTCAAGGATATCACGTATCTGATAAATATATTGTTTTATTCCAAGATGGAAGAGATATCCTGCTTTTTGATCGTTCCGGCAAGTATCTTTGGACTGTAAATCGTAGAGGGGGAGGACCGGAAGAATATCACAGAATATCCAGCCTGGCTGTTGACTTTGCGGCTGAAGAGCACTATGTGTTTAGTTATAATGATCAAAAAATATTTGTCTATTCCTTTAAAGGCGATTTTAAGCGGCTTTTGCGTCTCCCTTCGAAGAGGATGTATCGTTTTGAATACCTTTTTGATTACAATGACAAATACTTGATAGGGTATAATGCCGATTCATTTCATGAAAAGCGAGATCAGGATTTGCATCCGTACTATTTCATTCATAAGAAAAGTGGGCAACTGGTTCCGGTAGACCCTCGTTTGACAATGACTGATCGGGGGCGCAGAGTGTTTCATAGAGAAATAGTCACCTTGCCCGGAATCGCTTATATGGATGCGGATAGTTATATCTTATTACCTGTTTTGAATAATGGTTCTGAGTTTCTGATAACAGATATAGGGTTAGATACTCTTTATAATTTGGCTGATGATAAACTTTCTCCTATTGCTGTTCGTTCACCTTCTGTCACTATGGGTGAACCTCAGATGAATATTGGTCCTATCCTATATACTGATTCCTATCTCTATTTCCGTCTTGTTTCGATGAAGTATGATCGGGCTACTTTTCGACAGGTAGCAGAATGGGAGATGCCATGCTTTTCGCTAAATAGACATACGGGAGAGATTGTAAGACCGTCTATTTATGATTCGAATATTATTGAATCTGAGACTCGGGGTATTTATTTACCAAGTAATATGAATCAAACTTTTGTAGAGAGTAACTATGGCATGTGGACTTATTCCGCATCTAATCTGATACGGTGGAACGAGAATGGCGGCTTGAGAGGAGAGTTAAAAGAAATAGCTTCTAAGTTGAAAGAAGATGATAATAATGTTTTAGTCCTTTATAAATATAAATAATATGAAAGAACTGGCTACTATAACCCCCAAAGAGATTATTTATAATCTGGTTCATCTTAAACAATTGATTTTTGAAGTGACAGATGCATGCAATCTAAGGTGTAAGTATTGTGGATATGCTGATTTATATGAGGGCTATGATGAACGAGAGAATTTAAAATTCCCCTTTCTTCATGCTAAGTTAATCATTGATTATCTATATGCATATTGGAAAAAGGCCTTTTATCAAGGAATTAGGCGTCCGGTACTAATCAGCTTTTATGGTGGAGAACCTTTGTTGAATATGCCTTTTGTCCAACAAGTGATTGCATATATAGAGAGTTTGCCTGAAAGCGGTATACTTTTTAGATATGGGATGACAACAAATGCCATGTTATTGGATCGGCATATGGATTTTCTTGTTGCTAAGGATTTTCAATTGTTGATTAGTCTGGATGGAGATGATCAGGGACAAAGTTATAGAGTCGATTTAGCGGGAAAGAACTCATTTCAGCGGGTTTATTCTAATATTCAATTTTTGCGGGAGAGGCATCCGGTTTATTTCGATACGAATGTGAATTTTAACTCGGTGCTACATAATCGAAATAATGTGGAGATGATTTATGGTTTCATTAAGCGGCATTTAGGGAAAGAGCCGATGCTTTCACCTCTAAATAGTTCTGGAGTGCGTAAGGAGAAACGTGAAGAATTTGAGAAGACTTATCGTAGTCTGTCTGATAGTATTGGGCAGTCTTCTAATTGTGAGATTTTAGAGAAAGAGATGTTTATTAGAGGGCCTCATGCGGCTTTGTTGATGGATTATATTCGTAAGTATAGTGGAAATGTTTATCGTAATTATTCACAATTGTTGCTGGATTCTGATAATTTGTGGTATCATCCTACCGGTACATGTCTTCCTTTCTCGAAAAAAATGTTTGTTACCGTTAAAGGTAAAATTTTACAGTGTGAGAAGATACATCATGAATATGCTTTGGGATATGTTGATGATAATGGTGTCACTATGGACTTGGAACAAGCTGCAATGCAATATAACGGATATGTGAAAAAGTATCAGCGTCAATGTCAGAATTGTTCTGTTAGATGCCACTGTGGGCAATGTGTTTTTTTATTGGATGACACAGGAAAAGGAAATGCGAAATGCAACGCTTATAGTACAAAACGCAATTTAGAGGAATGGAGATCCGTGGCATTAAATTATTTGGAGAAATATCCGGATTTTTATAGGAGGATATTGCAAGAAGTGACAATTAGAGGATGAAAAATTATGAAACAATATTGGTTAGTGCTAGATCCAGGTACTTTTTTATGGGTCAAAGGAAGTAAGGCTTGTGCTTATAGTACTATACAGCATAGAATAATGAGATTTTCTGTAACAAAAAAGTTAAATGCTTTAGTGACGGATTTGCTGCAAATAGATAATCTGTATCGAACGATGCTGACCGATAAAGATCTATCTGATTTCGAAATTCATGGCTGGGTTAAAGAACTTTTGTCGCTGGGGTGTGCAAAACTTATTCCAATAACTAAAGAGAATAAAGAGGTCGCAGTGTCGTTGATGCCAATGCTAAAGGTACAGGACAATCTATCGTATTATAAATATACTCATAATAGACAGACCGATGGGTGTATTATGAGTAATTTACACAAATTAGTAGTTCATTTAAATGGAGCGCAATTAGGAAATAATAATTGGGCAAGACAAATCTTGTTTCCAAAGAGTTTAGGAGTTTGTGATTTGGATAGGGCTTCTTTTTTTCGTTTCTTATATAGTATGGGGTATCCACACTTCTTGTCAGAGATTGTTCTGGTAGGATGTATATGGGAGTATGCTGAAAAGAAGCAATTGCTAGAGCAATTGTGTGAGTTGTCTACTCCAATATCAATTTGTTGTTTAGAGAGGGATTTTGTTACTTATATGAGAAGAGATCTTAAGAGTATATATAGCAAATTTTCATTTTACATATTGATTAATAACTATATATCCGATAATCGATTGATTAAAGACCCTCAAATTTGCTATTATTTTATTCTTTCCTCAGAGGAAGATTATGAGGCTGCAGAAACTTTAATAGTGCAGTATTGTCTGGAAAATTACCGTTTGATACCTATATGTACTGGTAAAAACCTTACATTTTTTGAAAATTGTATTTATTTATCAGAAGAAGAACTCTTAAATATAAATCTTTCTAAAAGAGAGATATTCGCTCATCAAGTAATAAATACTAATTATTTTGGAGTTTTGACGATTGGTCCGGATGGAAAAGTTTATTCTGGTGACATAAATGAACCTGCAATTGGGACGATTGATGAGAGTTTATACACCATTGTTTATCGTGAGATGACCGAAGGTCATTCCTGGCTTCGTATTCGCAATCAAAAACCTTGCTGTGACTGCATTTACCAATGGCTGTGTCCTTCGCCCTCTAATTATGAATTAGCTATTGGAAAACCGAACCTCTGTCATGTGAAACCATAAACGATAATAGCTTATGAATCGTACTTTTTGTTTTGTTCCGGTTCGCAAAGGGAGTAGAGGTATCCCCGGTAAGAACCTGCGTATGCTGGGAGACAAACCTCTGGTATGTTGGATTATCGATACCGTCCTTGCTTCCGGCATAGCGGACGAGGTATGTGTAGCGACAAATTGTGATGAAATGGAGAGTCTGATACGAGGCCGTTACAAAGAAATTGTACGGATATTCAGGCGCAGTGAGTGGAGTGCAAGGGATGAGGCTTCCAGTCTGGAAGTTGTACAGGAATTTTTCCATTTTTGTAAGCCGGACCGGAATGATGATTTTATTTTGTTACAGGCTACTTCTCCTTTTACGACTGCACAAGAACTAAGGGGGCTTGCAGAAGAGATGAAAAGGGGTGAGGCGGATTCCTATGTTGCCTGTTGCCGTTTGAAGAAGTTTCGTTGGAGTGATGAGGGGAGACCTTTGGACTATTCATTCGAAACCAAACCTCGCCGGCAGGAGTACAAAGGTTTTCTGATAGAGTCGGGAGCTTTCTATGCTTCTACGGTGGGGAGAATACTGGACTCCGGGCAGCTTCTTTCGGGAGTTGTGAAGGTGGTGGAGGTCGGTCCTGCAGGGATGATAGATATCGATGAAGAAGCGGACTGGAGACTGGCTGAACATTATATTGAAACCGGGCTTTAATAAAAAAAGATATGGATAAACGGGACTATTATGTGGAGTATTATGAGGTGCTGGATAGGGTGCTGTCTGACTACGTGAACCATTTGAGGGAGGGGAAAGAGTATTGGCTGAAAATTGGGGGGCATGATGTGGGCGTGCCTTTGATCAATTTACTATTCTGGCAGTTCACATGGCATAGAGAGGAGTACGACCGGTTACGTAAAGAAGGAAAGAGCTGTGGGGAAGCATTGGGTAGCGTAAAGGAGATACTGGCCGATAAGCAGGTGGAAGAATGGGAGCGACAGGAAGAGGAATACAAAATCTACGACCATGAATGGTATGAAGCACTGGCACCTTATGGCGGGCAGTTGGTGATCTATATTTATAATGCCCGTCAATTGGCTTATCTGACTCCGTTAATTGAACGTCTGGAAGAACCGGTGTTGCTCTTGTCGGAATATGAGATTCCGGATGAAACGGAGTTGCCGGACTTTGTAACGGCCATTACTCTTGAATTTACCAAAACAGCTCCGTTGATTAATCCATTCCTGAAAGAGTGGTTCCCCTTGATTTTTCAATATGCGAATACATTTGATATATTGATGAGGATCTTGCAACCTAAAGGATTGATTTTTCTGGAAGGCTGCCATTACCAGCAGTTATTGCTTGCCACCATAGGACGTGATTATGGAATACCGACCTTGTGTATCCAGCAGGGATGGCCGTCATTGATGCACACTGCTTTCAGGAGGATGCCTTACCGGTACTATCTGATGTGGGGGGAAGGTTTCCGGACTTTGTGGGAGAAGCATAATCCGCTGCCGGACTTTGTTCCGACGGGCTATATGTATCAGGTGGAACCACGCAATGAAACGAAAAAGGAGTGTGTTACTTTTTTCTTGCAGGGACCTTTTTTTCTGAGTGACAAAAAGTATCTTCAAGAGATGATCTGTCTGATAGGGACGGTTGCCGCTGAGTTTCCCGCCCGGCGGTTTCTGGTGCGTGAACATCCTGAGTTCAGGATAGGTGAGGAGGTACGCATGGAATGGGAGCAGATTCCCAATATAGAAATGGTAACGGATGAAAAGCTGGCAGAGGTATTTGTCCGCACACGGGTAGGGGTGGCACACTATTCTTCTTCTTTAATGGAGGGAGTAGCGCATGGTGCTGCCCCGTTGGTGTACGATCCGACCGAGGGATCGCGGTATTCTCCGGATGTGGAAGCCGAGGGGCTGGGGATGATAGCGAAAACGAAAGAGGAGTTGATCGGCGGTTTGTCCCGGATACTGGAGAATTATGGAGATTTTGAACAGAGGATGGAGAAGGGGCAACCTCTGTGGTTTCAGGCAACAGGAGAAGAAACTCTCCGGAATATGGTCGGGTTTATTAAAGAAAAAATGCCTCCTGTTACTTTGAAGGAAATTTATGTGGTTGATACGGATACGTTGACACGCGAACGGCCCGTTGGGGTATCGGGGGTATTGCGTTGTAAGAATTGTGAGGATTTTTTGGAGATGTGCATTGATTCGTGTATCGACGGATTGGATGAGTTGATAGCTGTCTATCATGATTGTATGGATCGTACGCCGGAGATTCTCAGGCAGAAGGCGGCACAATATCCGGATAAAATCAGGGTCTTTGAGTATCAGCCGTCTGTATATCCGATCGATCTGGATGATGAGGAGTTTGAGAAGGCAAAGCTGTTGTCGCCCGACTCTATCCATACGCTGGCAGGTTATTGCAACTATGCATTGTCGAAAGCAAGCTATCGGTACGCAGTGAAGATCGATGCCGATCAGGTTTATTTTACGGATCGGCTGAAACATATCTGTGATGCTTACCGTTCTGATAAAAAAGTGCGGTTCAACGTGGCGGAATGCATCTCTTACAACCTGTATCGGGCTTATCTGGACTCTTTCAACCGTATAGAGATGCGACCGTTCAGGTGGCTGGAACGAATTGCGTTGTGGACGCATGCGTTGTATGCTTCTTATCTGGAGAAGATGATCATCCGGTATAAAGTGCCTGTCTCGATGTCGGGCATTAACTTGTTCCGGAAAGACCGGGAGTGGATGGTAGGGTTGGGGCAGGAACATCCGGAGCCTGATAGCAAAGAGATACTCCCTCCGTTTAATGGCGTGCGTGATACTTTCTTTTTTGAGGTGTCTGCGGACCGGATATTCAGGTATATGACGGAAACGAAGCCGGATGGCTGTCATCGGGGGCTGGAGGTGATGTGTTGTCCGAATGAAATATTGGATGCCGGTTTTTGTTGGTTTCATTTGCATGCCCTGATGAAGGAACATGAAGAGGGCTATCGGCAGTCTTACCGGAAACATCCGGAGCGGTTTATACCTTTGGGCACCTTTGTGAAGCTGTCGTACAGGAGTTTACAACAGAGATATAAACCTTTTGTTACCGTACGTTGGGCGGAACCGGTATTCGCTTATTTCTTTATGACGGGTAAAGGAAGGATTCCGTGGAGGATGTTGAAAGGGGGAGGACGAGTAGTGGCAGATAAATGTGTTTCGCAGCTTGATAAAAGATAGATGGTGGATGGGTATATTGATTCCCCAAAAATACACGAACTAAAATTGAGAGGGATATGAAGGAGGTAAAAAGACCGGTAGTTTCGGTGGTGGTTCCGGTCTATAATACGGAACTTTTTCTGGGGGAATGTCTGTACTCTTTGGAGAAGCAGACTTTGACGGATATTGAGATCATTCTGGTGAACGACGGATCGACGGATAATTCCGGAGAGTTGCTGCGGGAGTATGCGGGTAAGGATGCTCGTTGCGTTTATGTGGAACAGGCGAATCAAGGACTTTCTGCTGCACGGAATACCGGAATAGAACATGCATCCGGGCATTATCTGGCATTTCTGGACAGTGACGACTGGCTGGCAGAGAATGCTTTGCAGGTGCTTTGTACTATAGCTGCGAAGACCCGGTCAGACATTGTCTCAGGAAATACATTGGCGGTACATCCGGATGGGCAGGTGCGAAGTTGGGAAAGAAGGAGCAGGGAGTTGTTTGCGACGGGAACCGTGGTGTCTGGAAGTACGTATTTCTCAAGAGTGATGGATTGCAGATGTTATGTCCCTATGGTGTACAACTATTTATATCGGAGAGATTTTATTGAGCAAAACGGTTTTCGCTTTGAGCCGGGGCTGATTCATGAGGATGAATTATGGACTCCGCAGGTGCTGACAACCGCTCAGAAAATGACGGTTGCCGATATTGATTTTTATTATTACCGGCAACGGGAAGGATCGATTATGACAGCGGCAGCAGCGGGTAGGCGGATTGCTTCCATTCAATTGATTATTGAGAAGTTACTGGAATATAGCCGTAAACATTTGTTTGAGAAAAAACATAGAGAGGTAAAAGAAGCGCTTTATGTGAGGCTGTTGCAAATATATTCTACTGCCTGTACATTACATCCGGACGGAACTTATACAACTTTGTACGATAGGGCGGGAGAAATGCTTCGTGTTTGTGAGGAACTCAGTCGGCAAGAGTCTCTTGGAAGATGGTATAGTGAGGAGATACTGAACAGGATGAAACTGTACTATGACCGGCTCCAGACGATGGAAGGATAAGGGGCTATGGCAGGGAACTGAATCACTTTATTGTATGTATGTTGGACATCGAAAATCGTAGTATATCATGAAAGATATTGCAATGCTAAACAAAGCACCATTAGACTTCTTCGGATGTAATTTTTGTCTTGTAGAGAAGCATCGTATGGCTTTTGTCCTTATTTCGAAATGTGGACTCACTTTTTTGGAGAATATAGCTATCTATGCGTCTATAGGTATGATTCCTGATAGGAAAGATCAGACTCATTTTTATATCGCCCGGGTAAAACCCGAACGTTTTTTGGTACCGGTTTCTGAGATGTCCGGTTATGAAAGGGAGCATAAATCGTATTTGAAGGTAGCGGTTTGGAGGGATCCGGTGGAAAGACTGATTTCTGCTTATAAATATTTTATACTTGAACGTACTTTTAACCGTTATATGTATATGTGTAATCTTTATCAGGATCATTCTTTTGAACGCTTTCTTTCGTTTGTTGAGTTTGAATTGGGGAAGACAAATCTGTTGTGGCAGGATGAACATATACGCAGGCAATCTGATTTTTATACTTCTGCAGAGGTGGATTGTATTGTACCGCTCAGTAAATTAAACTGTTTCTTAGAAGAGAAAGGAGTTGATATACCTGAGGAGAGGTCGAATGCGACATCCGTTCAGTTTGAACTGAGAGATGAGAAACAGATAGCACGGATAAAAGAACTTTATCGCCTCGACTATGAAATACCTGTCAGTTATTAAAAAAGAAATGTTATGGATACACAGATAGAAAAGATAGCAAAATCACTTTATTTCTCCTACAGGCAAACTGACATAGGGCTGTTTTATGGAAAGATGGGATCTTGTCTTTTCTTTTTTCATTATTCTCATGTTGCCGAATCGCGAATTTTTGGAGAATTTGCCGAAGAGTTGCTGGATGAAGTGATGGAGTATGTTCGTTTGGGTATGCCGGTCGGTCTGTCTTTCGGATGGGCTGGCATAGGTTGGGGGATAGAATATCTTGTCCGGTACGGATTTGTGGAAGATGCCGGCAATGAAGAACGGAATAAGATTGATAAGAAAGTGATGGAATATGATGTCAGGCGTTTGGATGACTACTCTTTAGCTACGGGACTGGAGGGCATTGCGTGGTATGTCCTGCTTCGATTGTCTTCGGGGGATAAAAGTGTACGGATCAGAGAAGAAACCTATTTGTTTGATTTGAGCAATGCTTGTGAAAGAGTTTTAAAGAAAAGGCAGTATAAGGGCATGCTTTTGCTGCTGAATTTTCTGAACGGGAAACAGATAAATTATCCTTTCAGGGAATTTTTTTCACAAATTCCGGGAGAAGCGCATTATATTCCGGATATGTGATGTATTTTTGCTACGTAGACTAATATTATGAATAAATGAAGCTAAGTTCTTTTCCTCATTACCTCCAGTTGGACGCTATGGATTGTGGCCCTTCCTGCCTTCGCATGATTGCGAAGTACTATGGTAAGAGCTATTCCCTGCAGACCCTCCGTGCACGTTCTTTTATTACCCGTGAAGGAGTTTCCATGTTGGGCATCAGTGATGCGGCGGAATCCATCGGTTTCCGTACTTCGGGGGTCCGTATCTCTTTGGAGCAACTGAAAGAGGACGTACCGTTGCCTTGCATCCTGCATTGGAACCAGAACCACTTTGTGGTCTGTTATAATATAAAGAAGAAGCGCAGTGGCTACCGTTTCTATATCGCTGATCCGGCACGTCAGTTGATTTCGTACAGTGAGGAAGAATTTAAAAAGTGTTGGTTGTCTACCAAGGTGAACGGAGAGGAGAAAGGAGCTGCACTTGCGCTTGAACCGGGCCCGGAATTCCAAGGGCAGGGGGACGAGGAAGAGTCCGGCAGTCGCAGCCTTCGTTTTTTTCTTAAGTATTTGTCGCCTTACCGTAAACAGTTGATACAGCTCGTTCTGGGAATGCTGACAGCGAGCTTGCTGCAACTTATCTTCCCATTTCTGACACAGTCGTTGGTGGATGTGGGTATCCGTGACGGTAACCTGAACTTTATCACTCTGATCCTGATTGCACAGCTGGTAATCTCCGTTTCGCAACTTTCGGTCGAGTTTATCCGTAGCTGGATCATGCTTCACATGAACACACGTATCAACATCTCGCTGATCTCTGACTTCCTGGCAAAGTTGATGAAACTACCGCTCCATTATTTCGATACGAAGATGATCGGTGACATTATGCAGCGTATCGGTGACCACGGACGTATCGAGAGCTTTCTGACAGGCTCATCCATCAGTACGCTTTTCTCTTTCGTAAACTTCTTTATTTTTGCTTTTGTATTGGCTTATTATAATCTGGGTATTCTTGCCATCTTTCTGGTAGGCAATTCACTCTATATTTGCTGGATTCTTGTGTTCATGAAGTACCGGCGTGAACTGGATATCCGGCGTTTTGCGCAGGCGGCGGGCGAACAGAGCAGTTTGATTCAGTTGGTGACTGCCATGCAGGAAATCAAGCTGAACAACTGCGAGAAGCAAAAGCGCTGGCAGTGGGAGCGCATTCAGGTGAAGCTTTTCAAGATCAGCGTGAAGGGACTGGCATTGGGGCAGGTTCAGCAAGTGGGCTCTGTCTTTTTTAATCAGACAACGAATATCGTAATTTCCTTTATTGCTGCCAAATCGGTTGTGGAAGGGGATATGACTCTGGGTATGATGATGTCTTTGACGTATATCATCGGTCAGCTGAGTGGCCCCATCGGCTCTTTTATCGGCTTTGCCCAACAACTTCAGGATGCAAAGATCAGTCTGGAACGCTTGAACGAGATTCACGGTCAGAAAGATGAAGAACAGGATATCACTTCAAAACTGACGGTTCTTCCGGATCGGCGTGATATTCGTATTGAAAATCTGTCGTTTAGCTATGACGGGGCGGACCGTGACTATGTGCTGAAGGATGTGAATCTGGATATACCCGAACATAAAGTGACAGCGATCGTGGGGGCGAGTGGTAGTGGTAAGACTACACTGATTAAGTTGATGCTCGGTTTTTATACTCCGAATAAGGGGGATATCAAAATAGGTGAGACTCCTTTGGATGTGGTGAATCCGCATCTCTGGCGTGCGAAGAGTGGTTCGGTGATGCAGGATGGCTTTATTTTCTCTGATACGATTGCGAACAACATTGCTGTTGGTGAGGAGCAGGTGGATGTGGAACGTTTGCGCCATGCTGTGACGGTTGCCAATATCCGTGATTTTATCGATTCTCTTCCTTTGGGCTATAATACGAAGATCGGAATGGAGGGGAACGGCATCAGTCAGGGACAGCGACAGCGCCTGCTGATAGCCCGTGCGGTTTATAAGAATCCGGAGTTCCTGTTTTTCGATGAGGCGACGAATGCACTGGATGCCAATAACGAGCGTGAGATTATGGAACACCTCCATACATTCTATCGGGGTAAGACGGTTGTAGTGGTAGCACATCGTTTGAGTACGGTTCGTGATGCGGATAAGATCGTGGTGCTGGATAAAGGTGCTGTGGCTGAAGAGGGCACTCACCGGGAACTGACGGAGAAGAAAGGATTGTATTATCAGTTGGTGAAGAATCAGCTGGAGTTAGGAAGTTAGGTATGGAAAAGGAGCACACACATAAAGAAATCGAGCTTCGCAGTGAAGAGGTACAGGAGGTGATGAACCGTGTTCCGGCGTGGATTCTGCGTAGTGGCATTACGGTATTGTTTATCATCGTAGTGGTGTTGGTGGCAGGCAGCTATTGGTTTAAATATCCGGATGTGATAACTGCGGAGGTGACGGTGAGTACACAGGAGCCTCCATCTTATGTAATGGCACGTTCGGCCGGTAGATTGGCGGACCTGTATGTACAGAACGGCCAGGAGGTGAAGCCGGATATGAATTTGGGTGTAATAGAGAATACGGCTCGTGCGGTGGATGTGTTTTCTTTGAAGGGGAAGATGCAGAAGTGGAAGCAGGAAGGATATACACCGGAATCGGGGAAAAGCCTTTTTCTGCTTTCGGAGACCGACCGCTGGCGGCTGGGTGAGATACAGTCGGCTTATGCAGGATTTGTGAGTACCCTCTCCGAGGTGGTTCGTATGAAAGAGTTAGGATATTATGCAAAGAAGTTGCAGTCACAGAAAGAATTGCTGGCTACACAGAAGAAATATTATGATCAGGTTCGGAGGCAATATTTTCTGATAGAGAAAGAATATGCTTTAGCTCATGCCTCATATGCAAGAGATTCGATTCTTTATCATCGTAAGGCGATGATTATTACGGAGTTTGAACAGTCCGGCAGTCGCTACTTGCAAAGCCTTCAGTCAAAGGAATCGGCCCGTATGCAGTTAACTCAGGTAGATATGCAGATAGAGCAATCGGAAGAGGCATTGCTTGATCTGGAAAAACAGGCGTTTGAAGAGCAGCAGACGCAGGAGGTGAATCTGAGAAATGCTACGGATCAGTTGTTGGGTCAGCTTGCGGCGTGGGAACAACATTACCTGCTTCGAAGTCCGGTCGGAGGAAAAGTTACTTTTCTGAATGTGTGGAGCGTGAATCAGTATGTGGAGTCGGGGGCTACCGTTTTTGTGGTTGCCCCGAAAGAGGAATCCTTACCTGTAGGGACGGCATTGCTGCCTTTACAGGGATCGGGTAAAGTAAAGGCCGGACAGCGTGTGAATTTGCGTCTGAATAATTATCCGGACCAGGAGTTTGGTTATGTAAGGGGGGAGGTGAGAAGTGTTTCGCCTCTGCCGACGGCGGAAGGCATGTATGTGGTCGATATTGCTTTGCCGGATGGGTTGACAACCAACTATGGAAAGATGCTGCCGTTGACTCGTGAGATGAAGGGAAGTGCGGAAATCATCACGGACGATCTTCGCCTGCTGGAAAGATTGATTATGCCGCTACGAAAAATTTTCATGGAACAAAAATAGGTCAAAGTAGCTTTGGAGCTATATATAATAAGGTGTATCTCCGGATCTTTGTAGAAAATGCTTCGGAAATTTTCATTTATCCAAAACCTTTTAGTTTCGTTGGTGTTATTTAAATAGTTTCAATAATAAATAGGAAGATTTGTAATAACCACTTTAACTATTAAGGTATATGAAAAAGATTCTAATGCTGCTGGCTTTAGCCGGCGTTACATCTGTTGCTTCAGCGCAACAAACTACGATTACGGGATACGAAGTTATCCAGGTACAAGACAAATATCAAGTGATCACTAACTCCTTCTGGGATAACTGGTTCTTTTCTATCGGTGGCGGTGCCGAAGCCATGTTTGGTGACAACGACCATGCCGGAAAGTTCAGAGACCGTATCAGTCCGACATTGAATGTGGCTGTCGGTAAATGGTTTACTCCCGGGTTGGGATTGCGATTGCAGTACAGTGGCTTGCAGGGGCGCGGCTTTGCCCATTCGGAAACAGCCGATTTTGTGAAGAGTGGTAAATTGGCCAATGGGTATTATAAACAGAAATTCAACTATATGAATCTTCACGGTGACGTGATGTTCAATTTGAATGCTCTGTTTGGCGGATACAACTCTCACCGTGTATATGAAATTATCCCTTATTTGGGAGCCGGTTTTACTCATTCATACTCTAAACCTCATCGTGAGGCATTTGCTATGAACGCAGGTATTATCAACCGTTTCCGCGTATCGAGTGCGGTAGATATCAATATCGAAATCGGTGGTATGCTGGCTGAAGATAAGTTTGACGGAGAAATTGGTGGAAAACATGGGTATGATGGCGTTGCCAGCCTGACTGCAGGTCTGACTTACCGCTTCCCGGCCCGTGGATTTGCCCGTCCGATGCCACAGATTATCTCTGAAATAGAATTGGCCAATATGCGTCGCCAGATGAATGAAATGGCTGCTGCCAACCAGTCACTGCAACAGCAGTTGGTTGATGCACAGAACCAGCCGGTGGCAGAAGTTGCCGAACAAGTAGTTGTAACGGATGCTAATATTGCTCCGCGTACTGTATTCTTCACAATCGGTTCTTCTGAACTGTCTCCGCGTGAAGAGATGAACTTGTCTTATCTGGCTGCTAAGATGAAAGAATTCCCGGATACACAATATACCGTATACGGATATGCTGACTCGGCAACCGGTACTCCTGCATTCAATAAGGAGTTGAGCCAGAAACGTGCTCAGGCTGTTGTCAATGCATTGGTTAAGAAATACGGAGTAGATTCCAGCCGCTTGAAAGTTGATGCCGGAGGTGGTGTGGATAAATTCGGTAAACCTATTTACCTAAACCGCGTTGTATTAGTAGAGTCTGCTAAATAAATTCAGACTCAACCTTCTTTAAAAGAAAGCGCCCTGTTGCCGGACTGGTAACAGGGCGTTTCTTTTTTTATTTATTGAATCGCTTTACTTGTTCGTTGATCAGCTCGGCATCATCGAAATAGTTTATCTTCATGGCCTTACGAACATCGGATAACGTATCGGCAGCGGCAGCTCTTGCCACTTCACAGCCTTTTCTCAACATTTCGTAGATGGCAGGAATGTCTTTCTCAAATTCTTTCCGGCGATTACGGATAGGTTCCAGCTCTTCTTGCATAATAGCGTTGAGGAAGCGTTTCACCTTTACATCTCCCAGGCCGCCGCGTTGATAATGAGCTTTCAGTTCATCGAGGCTCGGATAGTCGGGCAGATAACGTTCGAAATGTTCGGGACGGCAGAAGGCATCCAAATATGTAAATACGGTATTACCTTCGATTTTGCCCGGGTCTTGCACCCGTAAGTGATCGGGGTCGGTGAACATGCTCATTACTTTCTTCTGTACCTCGTCCGCTTCTTCGGAAAGGTAAATGCAGTTGCCTAACGATTTACTCATTTTGGCTTTTCCATCGGTACCCGGCAGGCGCAGGCAGGCTGCGTTGTCCGGTAGAAGGATTTCCGGTTCGACTAATGTTTCTCCGTAGATATAATTGAAACGGCGGACAATTTCTCTGGCCTGCTCGATCATGGGCTCCTGATCTTCACCTACCGGTACTGTAGTGGCACGGAAGGCAGTGATATCGGCAGCTTGGCTGATGGGATAAGTGAAGAAGCCTACAGGAATGCTGGTTTCGAAGTTGCGCATCTGTATTTCCGTCTTCACGGTAGGGTTACGTTGCAGGCGTGATACGGTGACGAGATCCATATAATAGAATGTCAATTCGCACAGTTCCGGAATCTGGGACTGGATGAAGATTGTCGACTTTTCCGGATCGAGTCCGCAAGCCATATAATCGAGGGCTACTTCAATTACGTTTTGGCGTACTTTTTCGGGGTTATCGATGTTATCGGTCAATGCCTGCGCATCGGCGATGAAGATGAAAGTTTTGTCAAACAAGCCGGAATTCTGTAATTCGACTCTTCGTTTCAGTGAACCTACGTAGTGTCCGATATGGAGTTTTCCGGTAGGACGGTCACCTGTCAATATGATTTTTTCTTTTCCCATTATTTTTATTTTTAATCGAAGGACAAAGATAGTCAGAATCAGCTGAAGTAACAAATAAAACGAATATTCTTACCAGATTCCTTTGTAATTATAGAAATAAGTCGTTACTTTGCACAAACTTTGAAATAGCAATGAATCAACAGGAAATCAGAAGCAAGTATTATCTCCGTTCGAGTGTATTTCACCCGGAATCAGCCTACTTCTTCTCTTTTCTCCAAAAACGATATTTAGTTCTTTGGTAATGCGTTAGTCCTTTATTGAGGGTAACGCATTTTTTTTGTGCGGATACGTAGAAATAACAACTTATAATGACAATAAAAGAAATGGAAAAGGAAATGAAAAAAGTCCTTGTTTTGGGTTCAGGCGCACTCAAAATCGGACAAGCCGGAGAGTTTGATTATTCCGGTTCACAGGCACTGAAGGCCTTGAAAGAAGAAGGCATCAATTCGGTATTGGTCAATCCGAACATCGCAACCATTCAGACTTCCGAGGGAATTGCTGATAAGGTGTATTTCCTTCCCGTGACTACTTATTTTGTAGAGGAGATTATTAAGAAAGAACGTCCTGACGGCATTCTTCTCGCATTCGGCGGACAGACTGCCTTAAACTGCGGTGCAGAGCTTTATACACAAGGTATTCTGGATAAATATGGTGTGAAAGTATTGGGTACTTCGGTTGAGGCTATCATGTATACGGAAGACCGTGACCTGTTTGTGAAGAAGCTCAACGAGATTGATATGAAAACTCCGGTCAGCCAGGCTGTAGAAAGCATGGAAGATGCTATTGCTGCTGCACGTCGCATTGGTTATCCGGTGATGGTTCGTTCGGCTTACGCGCTGGGAGGACTCGGAAGTGGTATTTGTGCCAATGAAGAGGAATTCCTCAAATTGGCTGAGAGCTCATTTGCTTTCTCTAAACAGATTCTGGTGGAAGAGTCGTTGAAAGGATGGAAAGAAATTGAGTTTGAGGTGATCCGTGATGCGAATGACCACTGTTTTACGGTAGCAAGCATGGAAAACTTTGACCCGCTGGGTATTCATACCGGCGAATCGATCGTGGTAGCTCCGACTTGCTCATTGGACGACAAGGAACTGAAAATGTTGCAGGAACTTTCAACTAAATGTATCCGCCATCTGGGTATTGTAGGTGAATGTAACATTCAGTATGCATTCAATTCGGATACGGATGATTATCGTGTGATTGAGGTGAATGCACGTCTGAGCCGTTCTTCGGCTTTGGCCTCGAAGGCAACCGGCTATCCGCTGGCATTTGTGGCCGCTAAGGTGGCATTAGGCTACACACTCGATCAGATAGGTGAGATGGGCACTCCCAACTCGGCATATGTGGCTCCGCAACTTGATTACTATATTTGTAAAATTCCTCGTTGGGACTTGACTAAATTTGCCGGTGTATCTCGTGAGATCGGTTCAAGCATGAAATCGGTTGGTGAAATCATGTCGATAGGCCGTTCGTTTGAAGAGATTATCCAGAAAGGTCTTCGCATGATCGGTCAAGGTATGCATGGGTTTGTCGGTAACGACGATGTGCATTTTGAGGATCTGGATAAGGAGCTTTCTCACCCGACGGATTTACGTGTTTTCGCTCTGGCTCAGGCCATGGAAGATGGCTATACGATAGAGCGTATCCATGAATTGACAAAGATTGACCCGTGGTTCTTGGGCAAACTGAAAAATATCGTTGACTATAAAGCGAAGTTGTCTGCTTATGATAAGGTAGAGGATATTCCTGCAGACGTATTGAGGGAGGCCAAAGTGCTGGGCTTCTCTGACTTCCAGATTGCGCGCTTTGTGTTGAATCCGGCAGGAAATATGGAGAAAGAGAACCTGATGGTACGTGCCCGTCGTAAAGAACTGGGTATCCTTCCGGCCGTGAAACGCATCAATACCATTGCTTCCGAACATCCGGAACTGACAAACTACCTTTATATGACTTATGCGGTTCAGGGTTATGATGTGAACTATTATAAAAATGAAAAGTCAGTAGTTGTGTTAGGATCGGGTGCTTATCGCATTGGTAGCTCGGTTGAGTTCGACTGGTGTTCGGTAAATGCTGTGCAGACTGCCCGCAAACTGGGATATAAATCGATTATGATCAATTATAATCCCGAAACGGTGTCTACTGATTATGATATGTGTGATCGTCTGTACTTCGACGAACTTTCGTTCGAACGTGTGCTTGACGTGATCGATCTGGAACAACCTCGCGGTGTGATTGTATCCGTAGGTGGACAGATTCCGAATAACCTTGCCATGAAACTGTATCGTCAGTCTGTTCCGGTATTGGGTACTTCTCCTGTTTCTATCGACCGGGCAGAAAACCGTAATAAGTTCTCTGCAATGCTTGATCAGTTGGGTATCGACCAGCCGGCATGGCAGGAGCTGACCAGTCTGGAAGATGTGAAAGGTTTTGTAGAGAAAGTGGGCTATCCGGTACTGGTTCGTCCGTCTTATGTACTTTCGGGAGCTGCGATGAATGTTTGCTATGATGACGAGGAGTTGGAGAACTTCCTGAAGATGGCTGCTGAGGTATCGAAAGAGTATCCGGTAGTTGTTTCTCAGTTCCTTGAAAATACCAAGGAAATTGAATTCGACGCAGTGGCACAGAATGGAGAAGTGGTAGAATATGCTATCTCAGAACATATCGAGTTTGCCGGAGTGCACTCGGGTGATGCTACGCTGGTATTCCCGGCACAGAAAATCTATTTTGCAACAGCGCGCCGCATTAAGAAAATTAGCCGCCAGATTGCGAAAGAGCTTAATATTTCGGGACCGTTCAATATTCAATTCCTGGCTCGCAACAACGAAGTTAAAGTTATCGAATGTAACTTACGTGCTTCACGTAGTTTCCCGTTCGTTTCTAAGGTGTTGAAACGCAACTTTATTGAGACTGCTACCCGCATTATGCTCGACGCTCCATACAGCCGTCCCGATAAGTCGGCATTTGATATCGACTGGATTGGAGTGAAAGCTTCTCAATTCTCTTTCTCACGTTTGCACAAAGCCGATCCGGTTTTAGGTGTAGATATGTCGTCTACCGGTGAGGTGGGCTGCATTGGTGACGACTTTTCTGAAGCACTGCTGAATGCAATGATTGCTACCGGCTTTAAAATTCCTGAAAAGGGAGTGATGTTCTCTTCAGGTGCAATGAAGTCGAAAGTCGATTTGCTGGAAGCAAGCCGCATGTTGTTCAACCAGGGATATAAGATTTATGCAACAGCCGGAACTGCTGCTTTTCTGAATGCACATGGTGTAGATACTACTCCGGTTTACTGGCCGGATGAAAAACCGGGGGCTGAGAACAATGTGATGAAGATGATTGCTGACCATAAGTTCGACTTGATTGTGAATATTCCCAAGAATCATTCGAAACGTGAGCTGACAAATGGTTATCGTATCCGTCGTGGCGCAATCGATCATAATATCCCATTGATAACCAACGCGCGTCTGGCGAGTGCATTTATCGAAGCATTCTGTGATTTGAAGCTTGAAGATATTCAGATAAAGAGCTGGCAGGAATATAAATAGTACTGTCCGTAGCGATAAATAATAAGGGAGAGGGGGGAAACTTGGAAACAGTTTCTCCCCTTTTTATAATGCCCTGTTATCTTTTTCTCGTCTTTTTCTTCTGCCTGTCTTATAATTAACTTATATTTGTAATCTACTTAATATTTGGTATCAGAAGAATGTTCGTCCTTTTTTAATTTACATAATTCAGATTTTAATATGTTTGGAAAGAAAAAGAATGAAGATTATTCTGTAAAGACTGTGAAAGTCGGTATTGATAAACTGACTACAATAGCATTGGGAACAATGGTGAAAGGAGCAATCACGGTAGAAGGGGATTTGCGTTTAGATGGAATAATAGAAGGAAATGTTTCCTGTAAAGGGAAAGTAGTGATTGGTCCTCAGGGAAGAATCAAAGGAAATGTGACGTGTACCGGTGCTGTGTTACACGGGATGTTACAGGGAGATATTCAGGTGGCAGAAGATTTGGTTATGAAATCGGGATGTACAATGAATGGCGATGTTTATACATGTAAACTTGAAATAGAATCGAAAGCCAGATTTAACGGTACTTGTAATACTACTGAGAAAAATACACTTGTGACAAGTCAGGTTGCGAAGCCTGAGACTGTGAATACTGAGAAATGATTGAAACGGCTTCTTGAGAAGAATCGGTTTTGTCTATTCCAATTGTGGTTAAAAGTTTTTCGAAGGCTGCAAAGTTATCTAAAAAAAAGAGATAATTATGCAGTTGGTTTGTTATGGCACTACGCTTTTTGCAATTTGTTGAAATATCAGTCTGATATATGAAATGGATAAGCAAAAGCTTGCAATAATCTAATTTGTAATCTTAACAGACTTAAAATGAAAAAAGAACTTTTGACTCGATTTATGGAGAAGCGAATAGTCGAACTGAAAAAAGAGCAACGTAATGGTACTGCCCATGTATATCAGAGCACTTTAAATCGACTGAAAAAATTTATGAACGGACGTGAAATCACCTTTAGCCAACTGACTCCCGAATGGTTAGCTTTGTTTGAACAGAAACTGCTGGCTGATCAACTTAAATGGAACACTATTTCTACTTACATGCGTATGCTGAGATCTGTGTATAATCAGGCGTTGGAGCGGGGAGTGGCAACTTATGTGCCACGTCTTTTCAATAAAGTGCATACCGGAATTGACTGTCCTGTAAAAAGGGCTGTTTCGCCGGAGGTGATATGTAAACTGATGACGGACCAGAAACCATTGCCGGAAAAATTAGCTTTCAGCCGGGATTTGTTTGTTCTTTTGTTTCTGCTTCGCGGGATGCCGTTTGTAGATCTTGCTTTTTTGCGTAGATGCGATTTACAGGGAAATGTAATTACGTATCACCGGCGCAAAACCAGTCGTAAACTGACTGTGGTGGTGGGCAAAGAGGCAATGGAAATTATACGGAGGTATATGTATGCGATTCCGGATTCACCTTATCTTTTTCCTATTATCCAAAATCCCGGTGAGAATGAATATGGGCAATATACCCGTATGTTGCGTCTTCTGAACCATCGCCTGACACAGGTGGCAAATACCTTGGGAATCAGGGAACGGCTAAGTACTTATGTGGCACGTCATACCTGGGCGACTACGGCACTCCGGCAGAATTATAATTCAAGTTTGATTTGTAATGCTATGGGGCATTCTTCGGTGAAAGTGACTGAGACTTATTTTCAACCTTACAGGGATGATGAGGTAAACCGGATGAATCGTTCTCTTATTACATATATTTTATCGAAGAAGAAAAGAGGAATAGATAAAAACATTAGAAGCTAATCAGTTGATTATTAATTGAAATATTATCCGTTACTTCGTAGGTAACGGAAGGTGATATCGGCGGCAAATTTAAATATATTTTTTGAAATACGCATAATAAAACAATTATTTTTGCAATAGATATTAAATAACTGAACATTTTTATTGGGTTGTTCTTCGAAAAAGACAACAAAAGATTCTTCCATTTTTCAGGTTGAAAGATGGGAAAGGATTTTATTGTCTTTTTTGAGACCGTAAAGATTCATTTTAGTAAAAACAACTCCTTGAAAGACGCCTCTTTGTCTTGGAATTTGTGTAGACCCGTTACCTACGAAGTAACGGGCAGATCGATTGAGATAAGAAACCAACATTCTGTCTGAATCAAATATTAAGTAGAAACTAAAGTGAATTATTTATGAAAAAGAAATCTGTGTTTTTATGGTCTTTGCTCGCTGCAATGGCCATGAGTGCTTGTTCAGAGCACAATGAACTTCCTTCAGGAGAAGTTCCTGGTGGGAACTCGAAGGCTAACTTTATAGTTAAGTTGAACTTTGAAGGAACAAGTATGGAACAAGGAGGTAAGACGAGAGCTGCGCAATCTACTGCAGTGCCGGAAACGTCGTGGAGTAAAATCCGTCAGGTGCAGATTTTGCTGTATGACGCAAGCAATATCGTGCGGTTTTCAGATGTAGTTAATCCAACAGACGGGAATACTACTTTTACTTATACAGATGTGCCTGCTGGTACATATACGATGGTTGCTATAGCAAATGCGAAAAGTTCAGCGGATGCTATCAATACCTATTTGGATGGAGGCACAACTCCTGTAGAGTGGGGGATGTGGAACGTACGTCAGAAACAGGTGCAGAACATGGTGATGAAATATAAGCCAGGTGCATTCCCTGCTTTTTGTTCTGCTGCCTTGGCAGGCAATACGGCCTATACGGAACCTGCCGAGATTTTTATGGGAGCTGTTTCAGGTGTAGTCATTTCTTCGGATGCTACTGCAACTCCATCTCCGATTGCTTTGAAACGTGAAGTCTCTTTGATGCGTGTCCGTCTGAACGTAAAGGATAAAGAAGGAAATACGAATAATGAGAATACCGCCAAAGGGGTTGACTTTACACAAGACGCTTCTATTATGATTTATCGCTTGCCGGATTATCTGAAAGTGATGGCAGGGAATGACGGAGGAGTCAGTGCTACCTCGACTGCTACTAATATATTGTCTATTTCGGATGGTGAAGTTTTTAAAACGGCTGAGCCTGGATCCGGTTATAACCCTGGAGGAACGATTTTAAACGAAAACTTCACGATGTGGAGAGATGTGGTTGTATTCCCCAATAATGGTGGACGCGTTAATGATTCTGCAACTACCGGTACGGCTGACAGACAGCGTCAGTATTTTATAGTGGTATCAGGACGTGGTAAAGCCGGACATATTTTGGGAGATGGTACTGCACTTCCCAGTGATGCTACCGTTTATTGGTCTGGAGTGGTTAAAGAGAATTTTGTACCGAATGTGATTCGTGAAGTAAACCTGACTTTACGTACCGGCGGAAGTACGACTGTACCTGTAACTCCTACGGAATATGGTGGCCTGACAATTACTGTAGGAGCTCCTACACCTTGGGATAGCAATATTGTAAATTCAGATATTATAATGTAAAAACTTTCTTTTTACTCCCCTTGGAATCATGGTCCGGGAGCAGGAAGCAAGAAGGTGTGTTTGCTGCTCCTGAGGGCCTCGGGGGAGGATAATGAAATAAACTATAGAACATGAGAAAAAACAGACTTCTCATAGTATTATTTACTGGTGTAGCAGTCTTACTTTCGCTTGCGTCGTGTACATATGATTATTTTGAAGATGAAACGAATTATCAGGTTTTTGTACCCGAGGTTCTGAACAAGACTGTCAGTGATTGTCGAGTGCTGGTCTATAACGATGCCGGAACATTGGTCGGCGCACGTTATGCAACCTCTCCATGGGATAAAGATCCGCGCATGGAGGCGGGCTTGTTTAGTTTTAGGTTAACTCCCGGCGAATATAAAGTATACTGTTATACCAATACGGACAGTCTTACGTTTGTGGACGGGCAACATCTGGATGCTTCTGCTTTTATTCTGAAAAGCAGTTCTACCGGACCGAACAGATATGTACAGCCTTCGGATATATTATTCCAGAAGTTCGTACCCGCAATTGTACATCCGGGCATTTTACAGACCGATACCACAGCATTGGAACGCTATACCGGACGTATAACGGTTCGGTTTAAGAAATTTCCCGGTGATGTATCGCATATAAAGAAGGTACAATTGCTTGCGGAAGGAGCACCTGTGATGCAATACCTCAAAAATGATACTCTGACCGGCCGATTGACTCCCGAGGATAAAATGTTTCATTTCGGAACATTACCCGTACAGGAGAAAGCCGATGTATTAGAGGTAGATCATCGTTTTATTCCTTCTGTGGAGAATGAACCGATGAGGTTGAATTATACATTTCTCGATGAAAATGGAGCAGTTGTCAACCATTTGCCCGTGGAAGTTACGGAAAGGGAGACAGGATTGCCGTTACGGTTATTGCATGGTAAACGTATAATTATTGAAATCGAATCTTATACCGTTATTAAGATATCGGTTGTAGGATGGAACGAAGATATCGAGAGTGGAGATACGGACATGGAATGATACATATATACATATAAAAGAGAATTAGAATGAAATCAGTTATACGACATATTTTGAGTGTCGCCGTTTTATTTTGCTTAATCAGCGGAGTACAGGCACAAAGTGTCAAAGTGAATATTCCTTTTTGGCTGACCGGTTCGCCTAACGTTGGCTTTGAGTATACATTGACGAGACAACTCACGGTGAACGGTGAAGTGCTATGGATGCCGTATTTATTCAAGAAACATGAAGAAGTGTTTCGGGCACTCCAGAGCAGTGTTGAATTGCGCTATTATGTGAATCCGCGTAACTTCTATACTAATGATTCGTGGGATGGATTTTACATAGGTCCTTATGCCATGTACGGTAACTTTAATATTGGTTTGTTGAAGCATAATGATCCGTTACAGAGTTATCGTCGTAAAGGCTGGGGAGTGTCAGGTGGTATCTCAACCGGATATAAATTTGCTTTCAACTCTCGTTGGGGGCTGGATCTGAATATTGGGCTGGGATATGCGCACCTCCAATATAATAAATATTATTTGGGCGGAGAGTATGTAAATTTCCCTTTGGAACGTAAGAAAACCAAGAGATGGATTGGTCCGACTAAGTTTGGTGTAAATCTTACTTATAATATATTCCGCTAATGTTACTGATAAAAAGTTGCTGAAATGAGAAAGAAGAAGATACAGATTCTCCTGTCGGCTGCCGCATTCCTTTTTTTAATGGGAGGAACTATGCCTTCCGTTGCGCAGGAGCGGAAGATAGGGCGGATAGAACGGCGGGCAGACCGTAATTTTATCAGGCAGAAATTTGATAAAGCGATGGCCCAGTACGAGACGGCTATCAGGCGTGAAAAAGATGAGGACAGTCAGGCTGCGCTTCATCTCAAAACAGCACGTTTGTATTTCATGGTGAGGGAATACGGTCGCGCCTCAGAACATTATGATAAAGCAATGGGGTTGCGTCCGGATCTGCTCGGGGTAGATGATGTCTGTGACTATATAGATGCCTTGCGCTTTCAGGGACAGGCCCGCAAAGCAGAAGCTATCTGCCTGGATAATGCCTATAAGGATATATATAGTCGCTATCAGCGTTATCAGAATACGTTAGAGGCACTTGCCATGCGCCATTCGGTTCAGGAAGACCCCGGATTTTCGGCAAAACGTTTATCACTGAATACACCGAATGCTGAATTTTGGGTTGGAAATTATGGTGAGCAGCCGTTTTATGCCATTAGCTACAGTAAATTCAATGATCCGGGAAAGTTGTTCTTTCATCGCACTCACTATTATGCACTTGACGAAACCGGTGAACCCGGTGCCGAGGCTCAGAAACCTCCGAGATATTATGGATATTTTCGGAAGATACCTGCTGACTTGCAGAATGGTCCGGTGACCTTTTCGCCGGATATGAAGTCAATGGTAGCTACAGTCATTGAGTACGATAAAGAGAAGACAACAGTGGAGATGGCAGACCGGAAACTACGCCCTTTCCGTACAAAGTTGTTCTATTCTGTGCTAAAGAATAAAAAGAAACGGTTTACGAAGTATGTTCCGGCTTTTCCACAGGAGGAGATGTCTTCGTATGCCCATCCTTACTTATTCAATGAAGGTAAATCATTATTGTTTACTTCCGACATGCCGGGAGGATACGGAGGGTTCGACTTGTATGTTGTTCATTGGGATGACGAGGCCCGGACATGGGGAACCCCTGTAAATCTGGGACCGGATGTCAACACGGAAGGTGATGAGATCTTTCCTGTAATCTATAAAGGACGTCTCATCTTTTCGTCTAACGGGCTGCCGGGATTCGGTGGTTATGACCTGTTCAGTGCTTATTATGATAAGGATGGGGTAGTGCCGGGCAGTATCAGTCATTTTCCTCATCCGGTAAATTCCGTCTTCAACGATTATTATATGTGTCCGCTCGATTTGCGAACAGCTTATTTCGTATCCGATCGTGAGATGGCTTCAAGAGATGATATTTATTACCTCCGTACGGTAGAAGATTTAGGTACTCAGCAGGGGATGCCCTTTTACGGGATGAGTGAGGAGAACGCGATTTTGGGTGGCGCTTTGTTGTTGAACGGAGCTACGGAAACAGTTTCTCCGGAGTCTGTTGCATTGAAGCAATATGCACCTGAAGGTTTGCTGATGACTCTTTATTTTGATTTCGATTCGGATGAACTGACCGATGAATCTGTACGGAGGCTTGAGCAGTTTATCAATGAAATGGGTACCTACCAGTTTTCGGAACTGAGGTTCGATGGTTTTGCCGATGAGATAGGAAGTGACAGTTATAACTATTCATTGTCAGAACGAAGGGCAGAGAGTGTTGCAGAGTTCCTGCGCAATCATGGTTTAAATGTACGTTTCGGTATACAAGCCCATGGTAGGATAAAACTTTCTCCGGAAGAGGTGAAAGAGGAAATTGAGTATCATCGCTGGCCGGAGGGAGGTATCGACTGGATACAAGTGAACCGTCGGGCAAGGCGTGTCGAAATATATAATAAGAGGTAGAAATATAAAAAAGTAAACGATATATGAAGAAGACAAGAATTCATAGAGTGTGGATACTGTTCCTGCTGAGCGTCATAGCCTGTCTGCAGGTGAGAGCCCAATATATGCCGGTGGTTTTCGATAAGAAATATGGCGATAAGAACCAGATACAACTGGTATGCCCGTTGGCCGGTGACGAAGTGGCTATGGTAGGCAAAGAGGGACAGAAGTACAATCTGACCTGGATAGGAAGAGAAGGTGAGGTACTCTTTTCGTTACCGTTGGCCGGGTTTACTGCTGTTAATGAGCTGACAGAGTTGGAGGACAATCGTATCCTGCTTGTCGGACAATCTGCTGTGATGAATACAAAAGGCAGAAAGGATAATGTGACGCTGAGCGGACGAGCGGTCATATTAGACCGTAGTGGTCATATTGTTACCAATATTTATGCGGGAGGACAAGGAAGCGAGCTTCTGAAAGGTGCCTTGCTACGAAGCGGATCATTGATACTTTCCGGTATGGAGCCGAAAGGAGGAAGCGGTCGGCAAGGTATTCTCTTGAAAGTAGATAAATCGGGTAGAGTGATTTATCAGTATAAGAACACCGGAAGTGGCTATTGTGACCAGTTTGAGGTGTTGGGCAACACGACTGAATATATCTGTGCGGCTTTCTCCGGAGACAGAGAAAAAGAACAGACGGTGGTGGTCCGGTTAGATGATAAAGGGAAACCTTATTATGTGACTGCCATTCCGGCTAAACGATTTATAGTGACAGGCCTGAACGCCAATATCAATGACGGTTCGGTGATTGTTACCGGTAATTCATCGACAGATGGAGGTATTATTTATAAGATTCGTCCGGAAGGTGATATTGTTTTTGCTAAAACACTGATACCTGCCAACCAGGGATTGGCAACGCTCAACCATCTACGGGTGGCCCGCAATGGTAATATATTAGTAGGAGGCAGTGGTAATAAAGGATATTACGCTTTATTGCGAAATGACGGAACAGCTTTGTACTCGGGTACCTCGAACGGAAGTGTGAGAGGTGTGGGTATGAACCGGACTACCGGCGAATCAGTGGTAACCACTTATGACGTCAACGCACGCAGAGGAACATTTGTCCGTATATTGCCGACAGGAAAAGCTGAGTTTGACCGAACGATTGATGGTAACTTTGATAAGATTAAGGTGACTAACAACGGTGAAGTGTTGCTGCTGTCTTCGGATGAGGGCCGGGTTTGTATGTATTCTGCTACGGGTGAGAAAGAGTTTGACCGTTATGTGACGGATAATAAACCTACCATTTACCGTCAGGCCTTGACTGCATCATCCGGGGAGTTACTTTTTCTGGGTAGTGGTAGCCGTCTTGTCAAGCTCGGACATGGACTCTATGTCTCGGACGTGAAAATAACCAAGCCGGTAAACGGAACAGCCACCGCTGTGTTTACTGTGACATTGACCGGATATGCCACCACGAAAGAGGGAGCGCCTGTTCCTGTGAGTGTAGGTTATGCCACTCGCGAAGCATCGGCTACAACGGCCAATAACTTTACTCCGGTGAAGGGAAAGCTTTCTTTCACTCCCTCACGCGGAACGGCTGACCGCTATCTGGTGAAACAGGATATTGAGGTTCCGGTAAAGGCGAATGATCTGATCGAAGGTGTGAAGGACTTTGAATTGTTATTGTCGGATGTTCAGCAGAGTTATCTGGTGAAGCCTGTAGGAAAAGCGGTTATCGAAGATCAGCAGGCGGTTGTAAAGTTGGTACGTACGGAGCGCGGAGAAGAGGGATCCAAAGATATTTTATATGAACTGGGATTATTTAAGACCGACGGAACTCCTTTGACTAATGCAACGGGAGCCAATATTATAGTGGATGGCATTTATGGGGAAGGCACAGCCGATGCGCTTGATTTCGATATGGGATTGACGCCGAGAGTGATATTTGCCAATGGTTCGCAAAAGTCATCTTTTAATGTCAGAACATTGGAGGATACCCGCTATGAACTTCCTAAAACCGTGGTGGTGAATTTCAATAAAGTACATAGCCTGAGTGGTTCCAATGTCGCTTTTGATGGTGAATTGTTGAGTTGCAGCGGAATTGTTGTTGATCAGCCGGCACGCCTGGGCATAACTTCACTTGGCGACCACAGAGTAAATAATAATGTGGTGTCGGGCTTCTTCACCGTTTCGCTGTTGCGTGCTTCAGACGGAGCTTTACTGACTAATGCCACAGGTAGTGATATTATTGTTAACTGTGTGACATTACCCGATGCTACGGCAAAAGAAGGAAAAGACTTTGTCTTTACCAATCTGCATGACCTACGCATCAGTGGAGACGGCAACCATAGTTCGGCTAATGTGAATGGAGTAGTATTGTTCAGTACGGATGCTTTGGAAAAACAGGTGAAACTGAAAATCAAATCTGTAAACCAGCCTACGGGTGCACAGCCGATCAGTGTGTCTGACGCAGAACGTATGGCAGAGTTTACGATCCGGAAATAAAATGATTCTTAGGGATAAGAGTGCCTTGCATTTCAAATGCAAGGTCTTCTTGTCTGCTCAGAAGAAAATGGATGAAAAAAGAACTATGACAGGAAAAAGAATATATACAGGGTTGATGGGCTTGCTGCTTTTTCTGGCGTTTGCTTGTACGGATGACAGGGAATCGCCAGGGGGAACCAATGGTAGTCCTTCATTGGTTTTCAGGATGACGAGAGCTTCTGCTGATATTATCAATAATACGCAAGTCTATCTGTTTGATGGAGATGGGGCTGCTGCCGGACAGTTCAGGCAGAAAGTGCCGGATGTGACTTACGCTGCAGACCGCCTTACCATGCCGGTTGCGGCAGGTACGTGGGATATTACGTTGGTCAGTGCCGACAGGGATATAAACAGTGAATTGGTTCAGCCTGTCCGTGGACAGGGGCGTTCATCACTGAAAATGTGGGAAACCCGTTCCTCCGGTGGAAATTTGCCGTCTATGCCTGAGTTGCGTACGGCTTATATTACCGGACAGCAGGTTATTGCCGGTCAGGATAATGTCGCTTCCGAAACAGCATTACTTTCACGGAACGTTGCATTGGTCAAAGTCGTGATAGCTGATGCCGGAGGACTGGATATCAATGGCACCCACACGATGAAATTGAGTAATGTGCCTACGACTCTTAATTGGGAAGGAGGGTTATACCCCAATAAAAACAACCCTACTGTGAGTGCGGAACCTATGACCGGTACCTTTACTATACATAATAATACTGCAATGGCGGGTCATCAGTATAGTGATACGCTTCGGTTTATTGTGCCGGCCCATAAAGGAACTGATTATCTGAATGCGCTTCCGACCGACACGACTACCAGCCATCTTAAACTGAGTGTCGATCTGGCCAGTGAAGGAGGTACACGTTTCGAGAAGACGGATGTGGTAATTCCTCGGGTTCCACGAGTAAACGGAATTTTGTTGGTACGCATTTTCCTTGGTGGAAAGCTCGATGTCTCTACTGAGATATTAAACTGGCAAGATACACAGTTGGAAGCCGATTTGTCACAGACCCAACTCTATACGGATAAAGCTTCGGTGGGGATGGCATTCAAAGACACGATACATGTAAATACCAATGCCCGGGAATATACAGTGGAGAAGGCACCTGAGGCCACGTGGATTACTTCGGTGAAAAAGTTGGATGGGAATGCGGTGGAAATTACTGCTGACCTGGATAGCTATGTGGATAATCATCCGCGTACTTCGTATATTACCATTAAAGCAAATAATGTGACCAAGAAAATACCGGTTACACAAAGACCGGATAGAGGTACTATCAAAGTTAGTGTCAACAAACTACAATTTAGTCCTCCACATCCAACTGCTTCACTTGATGTTCAGTCTGTTGGTGGAAATTGGAAATTACTGGCTCAAAGTTCCAAGGCGACTGCTGCTACTACCCAAGGGGCAACAGGGAGTACAGCTGTAACTTTTACAAGAACCTCTACCAGTGATGATTCATTGTATGATGAATATTATGGAGAAGGACAGGCGGTTTTTAAAAATATGACGACTCTTGATACGGATACTGTCCATTTAAGTAATTTATTTATAGGTATTATCGATGATTTGATTGAGGTTGCACAGCCTACTGTGCATCCGGATACTACATGTACTGTAAACAATGTGAAAGTATATGGTGGAGATACTCGTGATTTGACTATCATTAATAAGCCAGATTGGATACACCCCGCACCAGAGACGGATTACAATCCTGCAACCGGTATTTTTACTTTTGTCTGCGATCGTGAACCAAATGAAGAAGAACGTTATGGAGAAATAACTCTTGGACATATTGATGATCCTGATTATACAGTTAAAGTATCAGTGCTTCAAGCTATAATTGTTCGTATCCCAGAGTTTAATTATTTTGTTGTACAGTTTGTTTGGGATTCGAATGACGTAGATGTAAAAGTTGGGTTCACAGGAAATCCTACATCTGTTGTGGTAAATGGCATTACTTACAATACAAGTTCGGTAGATGCATTCCAGAATCAGTGGGTTGGCTGGAGTCAAGGTAGTGTGGTTAACTATGATAGTAAGGAGCTATTGAAATGGGGTGGTGATGCTCAATCTGGACAAGGAGAAACTGCATTCTTTAATGCTCCGGTAATTAATTCTGCACCTTATCCCGGTCAACATGGCATAGAACCGAATGCTCCGGGGTTATTGCCACGTACAGTAACCTTGCAGGTAAATGCCGGATGGTATAGAGGAGGTGGTATCCCGATGACTTGTAATATCTATGCTTATTTGGGTGGTACTATGAGTCATGTCGGTACGAATTTTGTCAATCAAGGTGGAACACTGGTTTACACTTCTACAAATAAGTTTAGTGTGCAGGCTTCCGGTTCTAAGCAATATGACCATATTTGTGATATTGTATATGACCGGAAGAAACACACTGCAAAAATAAATTGGAAAGGAACTGTGTGGACAGGTACTCGTTCGGTACGGGTTCCAATGAGAAGTGTAGAAGAGACTCAGAAACCTTATTGGGCTCCTACAGTAGTTGATACTTACTCTAATAATTATCGAGGAGAAAGGAGGTAGCTTTAATGTGTATAATGAAAATTAAGAGCTATAGTATGAAAATACAATATATAATAGGTATACTGGTTGCCCTTCTGTTTGTCTCGTGTAGTCATGAGGAAGAGGAACAGAAACCCGCTTATGGGAAGATAGATGTTGCTGTTTCGGTAACCTTGCCGCAGCCGGAGTCAGTGAATACGCTTACTCGTGCCGGTGGCCCGTATACGGATACCGATATTAAGAACGTAGACTTGCTGATATTCGACAAAGACGCAAAGTTTATGGAGCGTGTCAAAGTAGAGAATGACAGGTTGGTTGTTACCGGAACGGGGATTAATTTCACAGTCCGTTTGGATGCCACTTCGGAACGGCGTATCATTCATCTGGTTGCAAACGGGCGGAGTGCTGATGGCACTTCGGATCGCTTGAACTTTGGTGATATAACTCCGGGTATGGCAGAAAATGCGGCTATCTCTTCTTTGCAGACAGCCTCGCTCGAACATGTGAATGAAGGAGAGAGCACATTGCTAAACCATGTGATGCCTTTGGTCATGTGGGGACGTTTTGCTCTCAACGGAATCAATATTGTGACGAAAGCAGAGGGTGTGAAACTGTTGCGTTCCACTGCCTGTATACAAGTGAAGAAGGGTAGTGGGGGTGTAAATACCGGACTGGATGATTTTGTCATCGAAGGAATTACCGTACATCAGGGAGCCTGTCATGGCTTCCTGGCTCCGACCGATTGCACAGGAGAAGTTAACACTCCCGTTACCGCAAATCCGGTTACCGGTGGAACCTATCTGGATTATCGTAAGGGGTGGGTCAATAGTGCTGAACCTTCTTTATACATATACGAGCGTAACTGTTCGGCTTCCGACTATATGGGAGTAGTGATTGCAGCCCGGTATAAGGGAAAAAAGGGCTATTATAAGGTAGTAATGACCGGTAACAACGGAGCTCCTCTGAACATTGTACGTAACCACCGTTATATTGTTACGGTGGTGGGCGTCAATGGTCCGGGATATGAAAATCCGGATATTGCTGTGGCTTCTGCACCTTCGAATGCTCTGAAAGTGGAGTTGACGGATGAAGACACGGATCTGCCCTGTATTGTGGCCGACGGTGAATACCGTATGGCATCGTCTAATAATGTATTCAGCCTATATGGAAAAACAGGTGTGACTACATCGGCGACGGGCGTAGATATTTGTACCGTATATTCCAGCCGTGGTGTTCAGCCGGTTCTGACCCTACCTGCCGATTGTAATTGGCTGACCAATCTGTCTGCACAAGCTTTAGGAAGTAATAAGTATAAAATAACAGGGGATTTTACCTCACCGGCCAATAGTGCCGTATCTACAACCTTGACTATGACGTGTGATAATCTGTCTCAGCCGGTTCGTGTCAGTTGGAATCCCATTATATCGGACCAGAAAGATACCGATTCGTTTGTTTTCGATTTGGTTGGTTCAACCGACCGTAACTGGACGGTCCGGGTATTGAATCCGACGTCTGCCGGCTGGCTCTTTCTGCACCCATCCGCCGCATCTCCCGGAGCATTTCCGGGAGACGGTATGGTGTCGGAACTTAGTAGCAAATATAGTTCGCATGCTTATTTGCACGTAGCTTTCGGAGCGAACAGGAGAGGGACTGTACTGATGACTTCCGCCTCCGGCGGGGAAACTGTAGCCCGTAAGATAGTAGTTATTCAATAGAACGTTGCGGTAGTATGACCCTGGAAGAGATATTGCAAATAGAAGCACAGAATGTTGATTGTATTTTCCTGTATCAGGAAGAAGGAGCATGGTATGCCTATGAACATTCTGCCTTTTATTGTTATTCTCTTCTGGGCATACTTGATATAGACTGGTTGCCCTGTCCGGACGGAACTACTTCCGGACGAAAAACAATCAGGGTGCGTGTTTCCGAACCGGATAAGTTTTTATGTACACCTCTATTGCGTCTGATGCGGAAGCGTAAAACTGAATATGTTGTTTTATGCAAAATTTCGTGTGGAGGTTTTTATTACTGGCGGGAACAGCAGCAAATGAAATTTCGTGTATTACAGGAAAGAGAAAGCTCTTGTACGAAGGTAAATGAACATGCTGAATGATTAATCTTATCCTCTGTAGCCTTGAAAAGGCAGCTTTTTCACGAGCATACTCTTTGTATGCTATCTTTAGTGATATTCATCGGTATAGCCTGTGAAGGCTGTTGATGAATTATTGTTTGTTTTGTTTGTGTGCGCCCCTTCCGTATTTTAGCGAAAATACCGGAAGGGGCTTTTTACACAGATTGAATAAGTTTTTATTTGTCCAGAGTAATGATAAAACGGCGAAGATAAACTTCTTGTTCCGTATTGCCGGTATTGCTGAAACGGACAGCTTTCACCGGAGCTTGTTTCAGGTTAAGCGTGATCCGGTTCTTTTCCTGTTTGAAGTCAGCTTTTTGCCATTCTTTGCCATCGGCTGAAACTTCAAGTCGTCCCCAGGCGGCTACATCCGGTTTGCCGAAATCTATATCCAGGCTCTGTCCCGGATAGGCTTGATCCAGTTCGATGGTCAACGTACGTCCCGCTCCCCATTTGATTACTTCGTTGGCAGGCGATACCAATATACGGTTTGTTTTGATCTGTAACGGCTGATTGCGTAGTTGCTCTACGTCACTCGTCAGTTTGTGAGGCATATAGTCCGTTGCGGCATCCAGCTGTGTACCGTTTTGCTTGTTATAGCGTTCGGTCACCGTAGTGAACGTTTGGTCGATCAGTGGTTTGATCACTTTAGTTGCTGTTTTTACACCCGGCTGGTAAGGGTTTTGGTTATAAGTCTGGTCCACTTGGAACATCTGTTGTTGCAGTGCTTTCACATGGCGGTACTTCCGGATAAAAAGTGAGTTGTCGCCTTCTTTGTAAGCTTTGACCATAGACAATACTTCTTGTCCGGTTTCACCCAATAATTTGAATTGACGGAGCCAAGGCATCATTTCTGCAATCAAAGGTTGGTTTTCGGTGTTGGTCATCAGAATATCACCGGACTCTGTCATCTTGCCGAAGGTTGCTTTCAAGGAGTTGAAGTCTGCTTCGGTATACGAGCCGTTTTTCAGATAGCTGTCGAGAAAAAGCTTAGCTACAGGCTGTAATTCAACCGATTCGTCCCGGCGGTATTTATGTCCGTTCGGACCTAGGTCAGAGTTGTGTGCGGCGAAGAATTCCAGTTCCTCCGCAGCACTCGGCAAAATGGTGCGTATGGCATCTTTCCATGTCTGTTCGCTGTCATATTTTTCCGGATTCCATGCATAACTGGCTACACTGTAAATTGCTATTTTAGATGCTTCGGCATGTTCCATCGGGTTGGTGACGAAGCCTGACATCTGATCGGCAATCTGGGTGTCGTTGCCGTAAACCGGTCCGAGCAGCAAATGGTCGCGTACGTAATCGGATACCGGAAAATTCCACCAGATATACGCCGGGCGCTTGATGCGCTTGTTGATCCAGGCAATACCATCTTTGGTTATGTCGGAAATCACACGGTCGCCCGTCCACATAATCTGGATAGAAGGGTTCAGTTTCTCACCCAAAGTAGTCAGGTAATTACCTTTCGGGTTCGACCAGCTTTTGTTATATTCGGTAGGGCACATGACCAGCGGGGTAACGTCCGGTTTGGCCTTTACGAATTTCTCGTCAATGTAGTTCAGTAGTTCAGCCTGTTTGTTCGGGTTGGTTCCTTCCCCCGAAATATCATCGAAGAATACTGCGAACGAACGTACTCCCAGATCATACATCTTCTCGAATTTAGCCAGCAGCAGATCACGGTCTTCCTGATTCCATTTGATATCTTGTCCCGGGTGAATGGCCCATACAAAGTCCACTTCGTTTTCATTGGCCACTTTTACTAACTCCTGTAACTGAAGCGCCTCTTTTTCCGGATAAGGCAAACGCCAGTTGGGGGAACTGTGATACGGGTCGTCTTTAGGACCATAGATATAGGTATTCATCTTATTTTCTCCGTAGAATTTCAACTGACGGAGACGGGCTTCGTGGCTCCATGGAGTTCCATAGAATCCTTCGACTACACCGCGAAAGCGGATGGAAGGATAGTCCTTGATTTCAACTACAGGCAATTGGTTATTGTTCAGCAGTTGTGATAGGGTTTGCAAAGCATAGAAGGTTCCCCGTTCGTCTTGTCCGGCCAATACGATTTCTTTGTCGTTGACAGCTAAATAATATCCTTCTTTCTGATTGGGAATTTGCCGGGCGAATTTACGGATAGCTTTATCCCCTTTTTCACCGATATAGATGCGAATTCCGTCCTTATCTGTCTTTTTTCCGGCAAGTAAAGCTTTCAGTGCACTGACGGCATGCGGGTTTGCTTCTGTTTCTCCGACAATCAGATAGGTATCCGGCAGACTCAGAGCCTGCGTTTCCGAAAGAATCTGTTGTGGTTGTGGTTGAATACTTGTGTTCTGGGCCGAAGCACTGACGCCCAAAAGGAGCCAGGCTCCCAGTAAGTAGAGTCGTTTAATCTTCATTTTAGGTAAAATGTTAGTTTTTCAGGTTTTAGTGACAGTACAAAAGTAAGAAAAAAAGTGTATACTCCCGTTTTTCTATTAATTTTGTTCCTTTGAAACATTGAAATAAGGAAAGAAGTCTATGCTGATACTTTTATCTTGCGCCAAAACCATGAGTGACGTTTCGAAAGTGAAAACGCCTCTCACTACATTTCCCCGCTTCCGGAAGGAGGCAGCGGAGGTCGCTTTGCAAATGTCTCAATTCTCTGTCGGAGAGTTGGAGCGCCTGTTGCGGGTAAATCCTAAGATTGCTGTTGAGAATTATAAGCGCTATCAGGACTTTCATTCCGAAGCGACTCGGGAGCTGCCTGCGCTGTTGGCTTATACCGGGATTGTTTTTAAAAGACTTTCTCCCAAAGATTTTTCGGATGAAGATTTCCGATATGCTCAGGACCATTTGAGGTTGACTTCGTTTTGCTATGGGCTGCTGCGTCCTCTCGACGTGATTCGACCTTACAGGCTCGAAGGAGATGTCCGATTGCCCGAACCCGGTACCCGAACCATGTTTGAGTATTGGAAGCCGGTTCTTACCGACTTGTTTATAGAAGATATTAAAAAAGCCGGTGGGATACTTTGTAATCTGGCGAGTGACGAGATGCGGGTACTTTTTGATTGGAAACGGGTGGAGAGAGAGGTCCGTGTGGTGACTCCTGAGTTTCACGTCTGGAAAAACGGGAAACTGGCTACAGTAGTGGTCTACACTAAAATGTCGAGGGGAGAGATGACCCGTTACATCCTGAAAAACCGGATAGAATCCGTTGACCAGTTGAAAACATTTGCCTGGGAAGGATTTGAGTTCAACGAACAGCTTTCGGATGAAAAGAAATATGTATTTACGAACGGAAAAACAGAATAGTCCAAATGACTGAAATAGAAAAAATGCGTAGTGGCGAACTGGCTGATATGTCAGCACCCGAGTTGCAGGTACGGTTTGAGCATGCCAAAAAGTTATTGGCACGGATGCGGGGACTGAGTACGTATGACGATACTTACAGGGAGTTACTTGAGGAACTGGTGCCCGACCTTCCGCCTACCTCTGTTATTTGCCCGCCTTTTCATTGTGACCATGGTGACGGCATCCGTCTGGGCGAACATGTATTTGTTAATGCCAATTGTACCTTCCTTGACGGAGCATTCATCACTATCGGAAGTCATACACTGATAGGTCCGTGTGTGCAAATCTATACTCCACATCATCCGATGGACTATCTGGAACGCCGTAATCCCAAGGAATATGCTTATCCGGTTACTATTGGTGAAGATTGCTGGATTGGGGGCGGAGCAGTCATTTGCCCTGGGGTGACGATAGGTGACCGTTGTGTGATTGGAGCCGGTAGCGTGGTTACAAAAGATATACCGGATGATTGTGTGGCGGTAGGCAATCCCGCACGTGTTATTCGGCGGCAGGCATCGGACGGATAGCCTAAGTTGCTGAGAAAACAAACGAAGTAAAACAAAATGGATTCTATTGTTTGAAAAACAGAGACTTACTGATGATGTTGGAAACTTTTTGAAAAAAAAGATCGTAAATAATTTGTAGATTTCAAGAAAAGCGATACCTTTGCATCGCTTTTAAAAGGAAAGTGTACGGGCGTTTAGCTCAGCTGGTTCAGAGCATCTGCCTTACAAGCAGAGGGTCGGCG